>Ga0308160_10000403_pt1 | contig 85701 bp, 74 predicted proteins | sample PhyFR1_FD_201036 | JGI IMG/M metagenome (GOLD analysis project Ga0308160, IMG submission 201036) | Phyllosphere microbial communities from UC Gill Tract Community Farm, Albany, California, United States - DLSLF.R1 | ecosystem: Host-associated > Plants > Phyllosphere > Unclassified | place: USA...
CCACCACCGGCACGCCGAGCAGCAGGCCCCACATGCCCCACAGCCAGCCCCAGAACAGCAGGCTGACGAACACGGCGGCCGGGTTCATCTTGGCGATCTTGCCGGTCATCCAGGTGGTGACGACCATACCGACCAGGGTGGCGATGCCCATCGAGGCGCCGGCCACCAGGATGACCATGCGCAGCGACTCGAATTGCATGAAGGCGACCAGGCCGGTGGCCGAGGTGATCAGCAGCGGACCGAAGTAAGGCATGACGTGCGCCACGCCGGCGAAGATCGCCCAGGCGCCGGCGTTTTCCAGGCCGATGGCGCGCAGCGCCACCCACATCAGCAGCGCCAGCAGGATGTTCGTGACCAGCAGCATGAACATGTAGTTCTGGATCGAGGTGTTGATGTCGTCCAGGATGTGCACGGTCACTTTTTTACGCGTCAGCGAGGGCCCGGTCAGCTTGACCAGCTTGCGCTTGAAGGTGTCGCCGGCCAGCAGCAGGAAAAACACCAGGAACACCACCATGGTCGACTGGGTCACGAAGGAAGCCAGGCCGACCGAACCGGCCAGCAGCCAGTCGGTGATGCGGAAACTCGACGAATGCTGGGCCGCCATCGTGGGGCGGCGCTGGATCAGGCGCGGATTCGCGCCGACATTCGCGGTGGCCTGCTCGATCTCGGCGGCGGCCTTTTGCACGCGCTGGATGGTCGAACCCTCGCCGCCCGTGGCACTGGTGACCAGCTTGGTCAGCTTGTGGGTGAGCGTTGGCAATTCGTCGAGGATATTAAAGAATTCGTCTTGCAGCCGGTACATGGTTGCGCCCATGCCGCCCAGCAGCGCGCCGGTGAGGAGGGTGGCGCCGATGATGCGCGGGATGCGCAGGCGCTCGAGCCAGCGCATGACCGGACTCAGGGTATAGGCGATGAAGATGCCGAGCAGGAGCGGCACGAAGAATTTTTGCGCCCATTGCAGCGCGAATACGAAGGCCACGGTGGCCAGGATGCCCAGTGACAGCCCGCGGGCGTTCACATGGATGGGAAGACGCAAGGCCCCGGAATGGAGGGCGATGTCGTCGGGATGGTGCGCTTGGCCGGAAGAAGCATCCGGCGTCACGGTGCTGACCGTGACTGCCGGATTATCCCCGAGGGCGGCGGACTGGTTTGGCTCGGCTGCTGCCGAGCCCGGACTGGCGAGTTGCATATGTTTGCCGAATGTTAGTCGCCGGACCGCGCCGCCCCGGCTGCGTTGATTACTTCACGCGGATGTCGTTCTTGACCGAGGTCACACCCTTGACGCCGCGGGCAATCGCCACGGCTTTCTGTGCATCGCCGGCATCCGACACGAAGCCCGACAGCTGGACGTCGCCCTTGAAGGTCTCGACGTTGATTTCGGTGGCTTTCACGTTCGAATCGGCGGCGAAGGCGGCTTTCACTTTCGCGGTGATCATGCTGTCGTCGACGTATTCGCCGGCGCTTTCCTTCTGTGGGCCAGAAGCGCAGCCGACCATGGTGAAAGCGAGTGCGCCGGTGAAGATGGCTGCGGCAAGGCGTTGGGTGGTTTTCATGATGTATCCCTTTCTATCGTTGGTCAAAAGTACTAGTTCACTGCGAGCGGGTCCGGTACGTTACTTGCCGTACGCGGTTTTTGCGGCCTGGACACATTGGTCCTTTGCCGCGCCGGCAAACGCGTCGCACTTCTGGAGTGCGACCCGGTATTCAGCCGTCAGTTTGTCTTCACGCGCATTGCTGCGCGCTTCGATCATCTTGCGGTCCGCGGTGGCATCGGCCTGGGCGGCGACCAGGGTCGCCTTGGCTTGCTTGATGCACACGTCGCGGTCGTTGCCCGCCAGCGCGCCGCAGCGCGCCTTGTCGCGCGCATGGTTGGCGTCGGCGATGCGCATGCGGGCCTGGGTATAGGCCTTCAGGGTATTCTTGTAGGCGGCGCCGGCTTCTTCCTCGGTGCGCACGCGCTCGGCCTTGGCTTCGGCCTCGCACACATCGTGCGGATTGCCGCTCAGGCTGTCGCAGCGAATGCGCGCCGTCTTGTATTGTGTGGCCGCCATGTCGCGTGACCGTTCATAGGCCGTCTTGGCATCGGGCACCGTCGCTGCCGGGGCCACCATGGTGGCGGCCGGGCTGGCGGGCGGCGTGACGGCCTGGGCGCGTGCGTGGCCGACCCAAGCCAGGGCAGCTCCGAGGATCAGCAGCGCATGCGTGGTTTTCATTTTTGTCGTCATGGATTCCGTCCTCCTGTAATGGGTGCTTCCGTATCGTGTTTCCGGTGCAGTGTTCGCTCACACCGTCATGACGTTTTACGCCGATCGGCGGCGTGTTTCTGTACGCTGTCGAACACAACAAAGCGATAATGCTGAGCAGGATGCACTCGGCAACAGTGAGTGCGTCATCGCACAGACCTCGCCTGCGCCTCTCCCCTATTCTGGCCTCACATCATTTGCCAGGAGAACAATATGAAAGCTACTCGCACCCTTGCAGCCGCCGTCGTCGCCGCCACCGCCGTCCTCGCCGGTTGCGCCAGCAATACGCCTTCGTACAGCAACAATGGCTATAACAGCGGCTACAACAACACCGCATCGATGGGCTACGGCACCATCGAATCGATCCAGGTCACCCAGGCCGAGAACCGCACCAGCGGCGGCGGCGCCGTTGCCGGCGCGCTGATCGGCGCGCTGGCCGGCAACCAGGTCGGCAGCGGCAGCGGCCGCACCGCCGCCACCGTGGCCGGCGGCGTGGCCGGCGCTGCGATCGGCAACAATGTCGAACGCAACCGGAATGCCGGCAACGGCCAGGAGATGTACCAGGTGAACGTGCGCATGGATAACGGCGAGTACCGCACCGTGGTCCAGGACAGCGCCTACGACCTGCGCGTGGGTAACCGCGTGCGCCTGGTGGACGGCCGCGTCTACCGCTACTGATCGCAGGAAGCAGGCCGGCTGCGGCCGGCTTCTTCCGCCCTGTCGAACTGCCCACGGGCCGGCCTGCGCCGGCCCGCTTTCTTTGTGGAGGTCATCATGAATACGCTTTCGATGCTGCGCCCTGCCCTGCTCGGCGCTTTCTTCGCGGCCGCCGCGCCGCTGGCGCTGGCCCAGGCCAGTACCGACGCCAACGTGCCGGCCGCCGCCGCCAGCAAGCAGGCGCGCGAGATCGCCCACGGCGATCCGGTGCGCTGGTACAAGGAAGATGCGACGCGCCAGGAAAGGATGCGCACGCGCCAGAAGGAAATCGGCGCCGCGCTCGACGAGGCCAGGAACGCCTGCAAGAACGGCGCGGCCGGCGAGCGGCAAGCTTGCCTGAAGACGGCGCAGGCGACGTATGAGGAAGAGATGAAGGCGATGCGGGGCGAGGCGCCGGTGCAGGCGGGGACGGCGGCGGTGGGGCGCTAGTTGGACGCTGGTTGGACGCTGGTTGAACGCGTGGACGGCGCACGGGCAGCGTGAATGCATCGCGCCGGGTGTAGCCGCCCACCCTACCGCCATGCGATGCACTCGTGTCGATGTAGTGAGGTCGATGGCGCGGCACCAAAAAAGACGGCGCCGAATCAATGATTGCGACGCCGCTCAAGCCCCACCATATTCGTCCGTCGGCGCCGTGGCGCTTCGGGTGCAGCGGCGCAGGGTGCTGCGCCGCTGTGTCAACTCGGCCTGGCGGCGGCGATCAGGATAGGTCGCGCGCTGCCCGGCGCTTCTGCATGAACCAGCCCGCCACGCCCAGCAATACCGCACCGGCCAGTGCCTGCTTGCCCATGCGCCGCTGGCGCACGAAGTTGAAAGCAGCCAGGCCATACGGCATCAGCACCGAGATGCTCGTGCCCGTGGGTTTCAGCAGGGCATCAGCCCTGGCCCGCAGGGCCCATGTCGCGTGGTCGAAAGCAGAATGTAACATGACTTCGGGCCGCGCGCCGTGTTTCACTTGTGCGCGTGCGTAGGCCACGCCGGCACGGTAGAACTCGCCTTCGCGCAGTAGCTCGGCCTTGCGGGTGGCCGGATCGCGGCTGTGCTTGTGACCGGCCAGGCCGGTCGGTTCGTCATTATGATGATGCTTGTCCATGTTCCCTCCCCTGGTTGACGCTTACAGCAATGCGTCGCGGTCGTTGCGCAGTTCGTTCATCGTTTCCGGGAAGGCGAGCTTGCCCTGCTTGAGCATCGCCATACCCCACATCACCAGCCCTGCCGTGATGACGAGGAACACGAGGAACAGCACCAGCAGGATCTTCCAGCCCATGGCGTCCCAGGCCAGCGCCACGATCGTCGCGGTGCCATAGGCCAGTGCGAACCACACGGCGAGCACGGCGCCGGCAAAGATTGCCAGCAGCTCGATCGCGTGGTTGCGCACTTCCGACAACTCGAGCGCCGCCAACTCCACGCGGGACACGATGAGGCCGAACAGGTTCTTCGCCAGGCCGGAGATGCCGCCCATGAGTCCGGGACCATGTACAACGGTGTCGGTCTTTTCCATGGCGTTCTCCGGTGAAGATTATTTACGACCCAGGACGATGCCGACCAGCAGGCCGACGCTGGCGGCGGCAACCACGGTGCGCCATGGGTTGTCCTTCACATAGACATCGGCCGTGTGCGCCAGTTCCTTGCTCTTGACGACAGCTTGACCCTGGTATTGGCTGGCCTTGCCCATGGCGCGGTCCAGCATTTCCATGCCGCGCGAACGCAGCTCGTCGGCCTTTTCGCCGGTCAGCGAGGCGGCTGCGCTCAGCAGCGACTGGGCATCCTTGACCAGGGCTTTCATGTCGGCGTTGGCGGTGTTCAGGCCGTTGTCGATCGATTGGGCGGCGCGGTTGGTGACGTCTTGCATGATGTACTCCTGTAGTTGGTTGATCGGGTGAGGTAAAACGGTTTACGGCACGAGGAAGTCGCGCATGTCGTCGGCATGCTCTTCCTCGACGGCGAGGATCTCGGTCAGCATCTGGCGCGTGGTCGGATCCTTGTCGCCGATGGCAACGATCATTTGTCGATACGACTCGATGGCCACGCGCTCGGCGATCAGGTCGGCGCGCACCATGGCTTGCGTGTCCTCGGAATCGTCGTACTCGGCATGCGAACGCGCGGTCAGCGTGGCCGGGTTGAAGTTCGGCGAACCATTGAGTTGCACGATGCGCTCGGCGATACGGTCGGCGTGGTCTTGCTCCTGCTGGGCGTGCTCGAGGAACTCGGCCTTCAGGGCGCCGTTGTTCGGGCCGCTGACCGTGTAGTAGTGACGCTTGTAGCGCAGCACGCACAGCAGCTCGGTGGCGAGGGCGTCGTTGAGCATGGCGATGACGGCTTCGCGGTCGGCCGCATAGCCTTCGGTGACGGCGCCTTCGTCGAGGTTGGCGGCGGCGCGGCGGATGGCCTCGATGTCGAAGCCATGCGCCAGGGGCTTGCCGGTATGTTCCATGATGCTTCCTTTACTTCAGATAAAACGGATAGATCGGTAGGGCTTAGCGGCCGGCGGTACGCTGCGGAATCGGCGCATTGCCGTTCGACAGGACGATTTCCACGCGGCGGTTCAGCTGGCGGTTGCTGGCACTGTCGTTGCCCGCGACCGGGAAGGCTTCGCCATAGGCCTTGGTGGCGATGCGCTGGCGCTCGATGCCCATTTCTGCCAGTGCCATGGCCACCGCATTGGCGCGGCGCTGCGACAAGTCCTGGTTGTAGCTCGTGCTGCCGGTGCTGTCGGTAAATCCTTCGACCAGCACGGTACGCTCCGGGTTCTGCTGCATCACGTCGGCCAGCTTGCGCAAGGTCGCGGTGCCGTTCGGCGTCAGGTTGGCCTGGCCGGTGGCGAACAGCACGTCGCCGATGGTGACCACCATGCCGCGCTCGGTCTGCTTGGCGTGCAGCTCGACCAGCATCGCTTCGAGCTTGGCGGCGCGGTCGGCCAGGGCGCGGTTCTGCTCGGCGGCGGCGTTCGCCTGCTGCTGGGCGGCCATGGCGGCGGCCTGGGCGGCCTCGGCTTCGCGTTTCGCGCGTTCGGCTTCGGCGGTGCGTGCTTCCAGGCGCACGGCGTTGCGTTCCGACGAGGCGTTGGCGATGTTCGCCTCGGCCGCCTTGGCGCGCGCCACTTCCTGGGCGGTGGCGATCTTCTGCTTGGCCACGTAGGCCAGGCGGTCGATGTCTTCCAGGCTTTCCTTCTTGGCGGCAGCGGTATTCGCGCGGTCGAGCGCGGCGCTGGCGTCGCGGAATTCGAGCGGCGCGTAGGTCGAGACTTGCGGGTTATTGTTCGCGGAAACGAAATCGGCGCGCGCCTGGTCCAGGGTCGGCGTGGTGGTCGGCGTGCTGCTGCAGGCGGCCAGCAGGATGGCGCTGGCGAAGACGGCCGGTGTCAGGAAACGGTTTTTCATGTTCTTGCCCTCCAAATTGGCGCCGCATGCTGTGCGGCGCGTGGGGTACTCCCCCTTTCAATGTCTGCTCACGGACGACGCGCGCGCTGCGCGCTGCCGTCCACTCGGTTCGCGCTGCCGCTTACTGCGAATTGGCGCGCTCGACTTCCTGGCGCAGCACGCGCAGGTCTTCGTTGAGTGCGTCGGAGGCGGCGGTGGCCTTGGCCGAATTGGCCTTGCTCTGGGCCAGTTGCGCATCGGCCTGGGCCTGCATGGCCAGCTCGCGCGCCAGCTTGTAGTCGCGTGCGGCCAGGGCTTCATTGGCGCGCATCATCTTGGCGCGCGCTGCGGTGATTTCGGCCGGGGCCAGTTCGGCGGCGCCCGCCTGCACTGCGTTTTGTACTGCATTGCGCGACACCGCGACGTCGGCCGTGGCCGGCGCTTTCTGGCTGGCGCAACCGACCAGCACCAGCAGCATTGCAGCCGCAGCACCGCCAACGAGACCCTTGATTGGGGATTGCTTGTCCATCCTGTTCTCCTGTTTATGTGAGGAAGTTGTTAACGTTATAAGCTTGTTATGACTCGAGTTCGGTACGCTAGCGCACACTGACCACAGATCGCCATGCTCATCCATTTTCAGCGTGCGACACCGCACATTGATGACCCTTGTCTTTGCGTTAAGCTGGCCGCAAGACAGACTCCCAGCGAAGGATCGTCATGCCAGACACGACAACTCCCCAACACAGCGCCGCCAAGCCCCACAGCGGTCGCCGCAAGAAAATCCTGCTCAGCGCAATCGGTATCCTGGTTGCGCTCCCGGTCATCGCCGTCATTTTCATCCTGACCTTCGACTGGAACAAGGCCCGCCCCTGGCTCAATGCCAAGGTCAGCGAAGCCATCGAACGCCCATTCGCGATCCGCGGCAATTTGAACGTGGAATGGGAAATCCCCGCACGCAAGATGGCGCCGGGCGACCGCAACCTGCGCGACTGGATCCCCTGGCCGCACCTGATCGCCAACGACGTGCGGGTCGGCAATCCGGCGCACATGAAGCAGGCCGACATGGCGGTGGTGAAGCAGTTCTCGTTCTCGCTCAACCCGCTCGGCCTGCTGCACCACACGATCGGCATTCCCGTGCTGCGCTTCGACGCGCCGCGCGTCGACCTGGTGCGCACCGATGACACCCACTACAACTGGGCCTACAAGAAAAAGGAAACCGAGTCGCAGTGGAAGCTTGACCTCGAGCGCGTGGTGCTGACCGATGGCGTGGTGCGTGTCGTCGACGCGATCACCAAGGCCGACGTCACGGCCCATGTGCGCACCCTGGCCAACGATACCAAGTACGGGATCGCCTTCGAGGTCGGCGGCAGCTACAACGGGGCCCCGGTCACGGGCGGCGGCAAGGTCGGGCAAGTGCTGTCCTTGAAGGACCAGAACGTACCCTACCCGGTCCAGGCCGACATGCGTAGCGGCCCCAGCCGCATCGCAATCGAAGGCACGGTCACCTCGCCGGCCAAGCTGAAGGCGGTGGATTTGCAGCTGGAACTGGCCGGCCGCAGCATGGCACGCCTGTATAACTTCACCGGCATCACCTTGCCGGAAACCCCGGCCTTCTCCACCTCGGGCCGCCTGCGTGGCGAACTCGACCGTGAATATGGCCGCTGGACCTACGAGAACTTCAAGGGCAAGGTCGGCAGCAGCGACATCCACGGCAAGCTGGTCTACGAGGGCGGCAAGCCGCGCGGCAAATTGTCGGGCAACGTGGCGTCGAACAAGCTGGTGTTCGAAGACCTGGGCCCGCTGGTCGGCGCCGACTCGAACGCCAGCAAGAAAGCGCGCGGCGTCGAGGCGGTGCAGCCGGGCGGCAAGGTCTTGCCGGTGGAAGAGTTCCGCACCGAACGCTGGAAAGCCATCGATGCCGACGTGCGCTACGCGGCGGACCGGATCGTGCGCGAGAAGACCCTGCCGATCAGCAAATTGTCGGCCCACCTGATCATGAAGGACGGCGTCATCACCCTGGCGCCGCTCGACTTCGGCGTGGCCGGCGGCACCCTGCGCTCGACCATCCGCCTGGACGGCAGCGGCAAGGCCGGCAACACCATCGCGGCCACGGCCAAGGTGGCGGCGCGCCACATCCAGATCAAGCAGCTGTTCCCGACCATCGAGCAGATGCAGGCGACCGTCGGCCAGGTGAACGGCGACGCGCAATTGTCCGCCACCGGCACTTCGGTTGCCGCCCTGCTCGGCTCCTCGAACGGCGAAGTCAAGGCGCTGGTGAACCAGGGCACGATCAGCAAGATGCTGCTCGAGATGGCCGGCCTGAACGTGGGCAACATCGTCCTGACGAAACTGTTCGGCGACAAGCCGGTGGAACTGAACTGCCTGGCGGCCGACTTCGATGTCAAGAAGGGCGTGATGCAGTCCCAGGTGTTCGTGGTCGATACCAAGGAAGCCATCATCAACGTCAACGGCAACATCAATTTGGCGAACGAGGGCATGGACCTGACCATCAAGCCCGAGACCAAGGCCTTGCGCCTGTTCACGCTGCGTGCGCCGCTGTACGTGCGCGGCAGCTTCAGCGACCCGGACGTGTCGGTCGACAAGAAGACGCTGGCCCTGAAGGCGGGCGGTGCGGCGGCCCTGGCGACCATCGCGGCGCCGGTGGCGGCCCTGCTCCCGCTGATCAATACCGGCCCTGGCCACGACAGCGACTGCGGCAAGCTGGTGGCGCTGGCGAACACCAAGCCGACCGCCCCGCCGCCGGGCAAGACCAAAAAGTAACATCATGAACCAGGGCCAGCCACAGTGTGTGTTGTCGAACAGACTCCATTTGTGCGCTGGCCTATCCTGAACTTGTCGCCGAACCGTAGAACGGCATTCGAGGAAACTGCATGACGCACTGGAAATTGGCCGTGGCAATTCTTGCGGCCCTGGGCTTCGGATGCATGGCCAGCGGCTGTGTTTCCTCCGGCAATGTGCCGGGAAGGATAGAAGCGAGGGCCGTGGACGACGCCACGATCACCACCGGTGTGCAAGCGGCGATCGGCAAGGCGCCGGAGCTGCAGGCAGCGGACATCGATGTCGCGACCCGCGAAGGCATCGTCAGGCTGAGCGGTTACGTCAGCTCGGCAGAGAATGTGGCAACCGCAGCGTCGGTTGCGCGCACCGTGAAGGGCGTGAAGTCGGTACGTAACGACCTGCGCCTGAAGTAACAACCCACCCAAGGAGATTATTATGAAAACCATCAAACAACTGGCAGTGAGCGCAACCATCGCAACCCTGGCCCTGGGCCTGACCGGCTGCGCCGGCATGTCGCAGCAAGACAAGAACACCGCGATCGGCGCCGGCGCCGGCGCAGTGGTCGGCGGCGTGCTGACCGGTGGCTCGGCAGTCGGCACCGTGGGCGGCGCAGCCGTCGGCGGCGTGATCGGCAACCAGACCGGCAAAACGAACTAAATCGTTTCCTGCCCGATGCGACAACGCCCCGCTTGCGGGGCGTTGTCGTTTGTAGGGGTGTTGTTGGGTATGGGACGGATATTGGCGGAATAGGTAGGGTGGACGGCTATACCCGGATGCAAGCGGCCATGCTGCGCGACCGCCGTCCACGCGTTCGGGCAGGCGCGAGACCGTTACGGTGTTGCGCGCGGCCGTTGAACGCGTGGGCGGCGCATGGGCAGCTGGACCGCACACCGTCGGGTATAGCCGACCACCCTACACGAACGCGCTCGACAAGGCCCCGGCCGAGGCATCCGCGACGATCTCGTAGCAGGTGCAGGCCGCCGACGCCAGCAGCCATGGCGATTTTTTCACATCCTCGTAGGGTGGACGGCTATACCCGGGTGCAAGCGGCCATGCTGCGCGACCGCCGTCCACGCGTTCAGGCAGCCGCGAGACCGTTACGGTATTGCGCGCGAAGGTTGAACGCGTGGGCGGCGCATCGGCCGCGGCGCAGCACACCGTCGGGTGTAGCCGACCACCCTACACGAACGCGCTCGACAAGGCCCCTGCCGAGGCATCCTTGACGATCTCGTAGCAGGTGCAGGCCGCCGACGCCAGCCCGACCGGGTCGAGGATCTCGATGTTGCCGCGGCTGTAGATGATCAGCCCCTGCTGCTGCAGGGCGCTGGCCGCCTTGGTCACGCCGACCCGGCGCACGCCCAGCGCATGGGCAAGGAATTCGTGGGTGAGGTGGAACTTGTCGGACTGCAGGCGGTCGCGTGTGATCAGCAGCGAGCGCGCCAGGCGCGCCTCGAGCACGTGGAAGCGGCTGCAGACGGCGATCTGGATCGCCTGCGCCAGCAGGGTGTCGGTGTAGCGGTAGAGCACGCGCTGCAGCGCCGGGTTGCGCGCGAATTCGGCGCGGAAGTCGCCGCTCGCCATGCGGCTGGCGCTGCCGGGACGCTGGACCACGGCGCGCACCTGCGCCGTCTGGTGCCCAAGCGCGACGGTGGCGCCGAGCATGCCTTCGCGCCCGACCAGGCCGACCTCGAGCGTCAGGCGGCCGCCGGCCACGCCCAGCAGCGAGATCAGGCAGTCGTGGGGAAAATAAATGTGGTGGAAAGGCTCGCCCGCTTCGGACAAGACCTCTCCCGCCTCGACCTTTACCTGGTCGAGCATCGGCAGCACCTGGGCCAGCTCCTGCGGCGGGAGCGCGGCCAGCAACAAATTGGCGTTGTGCTCGGCGACGTCGTGGGCAGCGGCAAAATTCATCGGACCCTCGTAGTGGGCCGCACGCGGCCCGCCCCGTCGAACGAGGCCGGCCTGCGGGCAGCGGATACATTTGCAAACAATTTGGATCAGAGTAAAGCCTGCCATAGGAAGAAGTATGTTCGGTGACGCACGGAATAGCTTGTTGTTCCTGAGGACAATCCACAAGGTCGACCGGGAACACTGCCTGGCCGTGCGGGCCGTACGAGCGGCTTGCAATCTGTGGAGAACAAGTCATGAACAACAATATTTCCAATCCGCCGGCGGGTACCCGGCACCATCCGCTGCTGCTGGCCGCGGCGATCGCCGTCGTGCTGTTCTGCCTGGTGGGCACCGCCGCCATCATGGGCTGGATTCCGTCTTCGATCGGCAGCAATACCGGCCGTCAATTGAGCGAGGCCGACCGCGCCGCCCTGGCCGCCAGCCTGCCGCCGGCGGCCGACACCGCGCCGGCCGTGCCGGCCGCGGGCATCGATCCGCTGGCGCAAGCCGGCGCGGGCGCGGCAGCACTGGCCGCAACGGCGCCGTCGTATCCGGCCCAGCAGGCGGCCCAGGGCTATGCCCCCGCCCCTGCTCCAGTAACGAACTACGCCCCGGCCCCGGCCCCCGCGCCCGTGCACCATCCGAAAGCCGAAACGCGTCCGGTCCAGGTCGCCGCCGCCGACACGCCGAAATGGTGCAGCAATTGCGGCAACATCGAGTCGGTGCAGGCCATCAAGCAGCGCGCCCAGGGCAGCGGCCTCGGCGCAGCAGGTGGCGCGGTGGTCGGCGGCCTGCTCGGCAACCAGATCGGCGGCGGCCATGGCCGCCAGCTGGCAACGGTGGCCGGCGCCATCGGCGGCGCCGTGGTCGGCAACCAGGTCGAAGGCAACATCAAGGCCACCACCAGCTACGAGATCCGCGTGCGCCTGGACGACGGCACCCTGCGCACCTTCCACCAGAACAGCCAGCCGCAATGGCGTAGCGGCGACCGCGTGCGCATCGTCAAGGGTCGCCTGCGTGCCGCCTGATTTAAATTAAGTCCTCCCCTTTTCGAGGCCGGCCATCCGCAAGGATGCCCGGCCTTGATATTTTCTCCAGTGCAATGTGCGCCAACGCACGGAATTACTGCTGAGCTGGCCCGAGAATGGTTTCACACTGGAAACTGGCGTTCGCCAGCCGGTGCAAGACACCAACCATCGAAAAGGGGATTACCATGAATAGCCTCGCATGGATCGGCATCATCGTCTGGGGATTGGTCGTGACGGCCTTCGGCCTGGTGTCGGCGGGACCGCCGCTGCCAGAGGGATTTTCGGCGCACGCCGTGGCGCCGCACGACGTCACCTTGCTGGTGGCGGGCGGCCTGCTGACCTGCCTGATCGGCATTGTCGGCCTGCTCGGCTTCATGGGCTGGATTCCCGGCCTGCAAGGCGCGACGATGACGAATAAACAAAAATCTCGCGCTTAATGTGGGCCATCGAACGGTGATGCTGAGCAGCCCGCTGCATACTGGATTCACCGCGCCACCCGAGGCGTTACTGTCAGAGGAGACTCATCATGCTGTATACCATTGCTATCGTTCTGGTCGTCCTGTGGCTGCTTGGCCTGGTGACCTCGTACACCATCGGCGGCTTCATCCACATCCTGCTGGTCGTCGCTGTCATCATGATCCTGGTTCGCCTGATCAGCGGCCGAGGCATATAGGCGCGGGCGCGTGAACGGCGCATCCGGTGCGTCCTTCGCGCAGCTGCTGCGCCACCCGATTTGTCTGACCAATCCGTTTCGCGGACGTGCCCGCAGGGTGCGCCTACGAAACGGATTTTTTTTATCTAGGAGAGCGATTATGACTACCCAACTCACCAAATCCGTCATTGCAGCCACCGTCCTCGCGCTTGGCGTGAGCGGCTGCGCCGACATGAGCGCCACCCAGCGCGGCACCGCCACCGGCGCCGGCGCCGGTGCGGCACTCGGCGCCCTGATCGGCGGCACCACCGGCGGCGGCGGCGGCGGCCGCGCGGCCAAGGGCGCCGTCCTCGGCGGCGCAGCCGGCGCCGTGATCGGCAATATCTGGTCGAACCGCATGGAACAGCAGAAGCAGGCCATGGAGCAAGCCACGCAAGGCACCGGCGTGCAAGTGTCGCAGACCTCGGATAACCGCCTGAAGCTGGAAATCCCGAGCGACATTTCCTTCGACACGGGCCGGTCCGACATCAAGTCGAACTTCCAGCCTATCCTGCAGCGCTTCGCCGGTACCCTGCAAGACAACCCGAACACCAACGTGGTCATCATCGGCCATACCGACAACACCGGCAGCGCATCGATCAACCAGCCCTTGTCGGTGGACCGCGCTGCGCGCACCCGCGACTACCTGGCCGGCCGCGGCGTGAACCCGAACCGCATCACCATCGAAGGCCGCGCCGACCGCGAGCCGATCGCCAACAACGGCGATGCCTCCGGCCGCGCCCGTAACCGCCGCGTCGAGATCTACGTCGCCGAACCGGCACGCGGCTAAGCTTTTTTCGTATCTCGACAGCCCAAGCATAAGGTTTCCTTGTGCTTGGGCTGTTTTTGTATAGACGTCTAGACGAATTTTTTGCCTATGGTCCTATGAGCTTTGGGCATACCTGTTGTGTTAATCAAACAAACGTCTAATCACATTTGACATTTGTTTATCCGAAATGCTTTTATGTTGCCCTCAAGCGCGCTTTGCTGCTTGAGTAATCTGTCTAACAGCAACAAACGGAGCGTCAGTGCCGCCCGGTCCGGCCACAAGCCGGCGCCGAAAGAACCTGCCCTTCCGTGAATGAGCATCGGAGATTTTTTTGAATAAGCAGCATCTCGCAGTAAAGCGCAGCGTTGTCGCTGTGGCCCTGACCCTGGCGTCGTCCAGCGTCGTCTTCGCGCAGCAGGAAGCTGCCGCCCCGGTCACCAAGGTGTACGTCACCGGTTCCAACATCAAGCGCGCCGACAAGGAAGGCTCCTCGCCGGTCGGCGTCATGAACGCAAAACAGATCGAAGCGACCGGCGCCAACACCGTTGCCGAACTGCTGCACTCGATCCCGGCCTTCGGCTCGGGCACCTCGAACGACATCACCGACGGCTCGTTCTCGAAAGGCACCTCGACCGCCTCGCTGCGCGGCCTGGGCTCGTCCTCGACCCTGATCCTGCTGAACGGCCGCCGCATCACGGCATCGGCCTACGCCGACCCGAACCAGGGCAAGTCGGCCGTGTATGACCTGAACAGCATCCCTGTCTCGGCCATCGACCGCGTCGAGATCTTCAAGGATGGCGCATCGGCCGTGTACGGCTCGGACGCGATCGCCGGCGTCATCAACTTCATCACCAAGACCGACTACCAGGGCGCCGAGATCAAGGTCTCGACCAGTGCCAACGACGACGGCGAGTTCGCCCGCAACAACGTCAACGGCGTCTTCGGCTTCGGCGACCTCGACAAGGACCGCTACAACGCCTTCGTCTCCTTCGACCTGGCGCAGCGCGACCGCACCGGCATCAAGGACGTCAAGGACATCAAGCAGGGCATGTATTCGGACATCAATGCCCGTCTGAATCCTTACTCAAGCTACCTGTCGGACCAGGCCTTCTTCTTCCGCGAACGCACCCCGGGCGCGCGCAACTTCGCCAACAACCTGGCGACCGGCGCCGGCATCGTCAACCAGCTCGGTTGCGACCCGTCGCAGCAGATCACCGGCGACCGCGTGGCCAACAACCTGACCGCGACCTCGATGCTGAACGGCCGCACCTTCTGCAACTACGATGCGAACAACAACGCCGAAGCGCAGAGCAAGGGCAAGGACGCCAACATCCTGGCCAGGCTGACCGTCCAGGTGACCCCGGACATCACCTCGTTCACCGAGTTCGGCTACAGCCGCGTCGACCGCGAGTACACCGGCAACCCGTCGACCATCCTGTCGACCTCGCCGACCACCGTATTCCGCACCGACGGCCTGCCGAGCGACTACCAGCTGATCCTGCCGGTCGGCCATCCGGACAATCCGTTCGCCGATTCGCGCGCCGCTGTCGGCTACCGCTTCGTGAACAGCAACGGCGGTTCGCGCAACGTCAACGAGGCCTTCCGCCTGCTGACCGGCCTGAAAGGCACCACCGGCCGCTTCGACTGGGAATCGGGCCTGCTGATCAACCGCAGCGAGCGCGACGAGACCCAGCGCGGCATGCTGTACCGCCCGACCATCGACCGCATCGTCAGCGAAGGCCGCACCCTGGCCCAGACCGCGGCCGATCCTTCGGTCGTGCGCGACGTGCGCAACAAGGGCTATGCGCAAGTGGCCCAGTTCGACGCGAAAGCCTCGACCACGATCGGCACCCTGGCCGGCGGCGACATCGGTATTGCCTTCGGCGGTGAAATTCGCCAGGAAAAACTGTCGATGACCCCGGACGTGCTGACCCAGACCGGCCAGATCCTCGGCCTGTCGAACTCGCTGATCGAAGGCCAGCGCATGGTCAAGTCGGCGTTCGTCGAAGTCCGTACGCCGTTCACCAAGAACTTCGAGATGGACTTCGCCGGCCGCTACGACAAGTACCCGAACGATTCGAGCTTCGTGCCGAAAGTCGGCGCCAAGTTCACCGTCAACGACAAGCTGACCTTCCGCTCGTCGTACGCCGAAGGCTTCCGCGCCCCGGCCCTGTCGCAGATCGCCAAGGGCGGCGTGCAGTCGTTCTCGACCGTGCCCGACACCGTGCGCTGCCCGAACGGCGAAGATCCGCTGCCGGGCGCATCCGACGCCGATTGCGCACGCCGCATCTCGAGCATGTCGGCCTCGAACCCTGACCTGAAGCCGGAAACCTCGAAGAGCTTCTCGTTCGGCGCGATCATCAACCCGACCCGCAACCTCGATATCCTGATCGACTACTACAAGATCCGCAAGGAAGACGAGACCGCGCTGCTGTCGGCCGGCTACGTCGTCGACCACCCGGACCTCTATCCTGGCCTGGCGATTCGCGACAACAACCCTGCCAACCTGCTGCGCGATGCCAACGGCAACGTGATCCCGAACAGCGGTCCGCTGAGCGCCGTCAACCGCTACTACGTGAACCAGGGTTCGACCGTGGTGTCGGGCCTGGACTTCGAAGTCGCGCACCGCCTTTCGCTGGGCGACAAGGGCCGTCTCTCGACCAAGCTGGACTACAACTACGCGATCTCGTACAAGCGCGCGGAAATGCCGGGCGACCACGAGAACAACCTGGTCGGCACCAACGGCGGCCTGGCCGACTGGGCAACCTCGGTGGGCGACATCCCGCGCCACCGCGCCACCCTGTCGACCGCCTGGACCATGGGCGTGCACACCGTGACCGGCTCGATCGATTACGTCTCGCCAGTGTCGCTGTACCGCCGCTACGACAACGCCGAGCGCTTCGAAACCCCGTTCTGCTACTACGGCAGCAACACCGGCGCGCCAGCCGGCCAGACCGTCGGCGGCCTGCCGCGCTTCAGCAACTATGTGAGCGATTGCTCGGTGAAGGAATGGACCACGCTGAACGTCGGCTACACCTACACCGGCTTCAAGCACTGGACCCTGTCGGCCAACATCCGCAACCTGTTCGACAGCGCGGCGCCGTATGATCCACGCTACCCGAGCGAAGGCTTCAACCCGCAGCTGCACAACGGCATGGGCCGCTACTTCCGCCTGACCGCCGGCTACCGCTTCTGATCGACGTTTGATCGCAAGCTAGCGTGAGCGAAAACCGCCCGGTGTTGCAGCCGGGCGGTTTTTTCATGTGGGCTCGACACCGCGCAAGCCCGCCACCCGCAACGCGCGCGATAGTGTTGCTTCACTTCGGCAACATTTCCTATTGCCATCATGCGCGACGCCATCCACGCCAGCCAGTCGAATGACCCGGAAGCCACCGCCCTCTGGCGTCCCTCGGCCGTGGCCGCCTGGAGCCTGGTGTTCACGCCCGCCTTCGGTTCCTGGCTGCTGATGCACAACTGGCGCGCCCTCGGCCAGCCGCAGGCGGCGGGCCGGGCACGGCTCTGGCTGGGTGCCAGCCTGGCCATGCTGGCCCTGCAGCTGCTGGCCGGCGCCATCAACCGGCGCCTGAACGGCGACTCGCCGCTGATGGCCTGGCTGGCCCTGGCCTGGATGCTGCTGTGGCTGCTGTGCGCGGCCTGGCCGCAGTGGATCGCGGTGCGCCGCCGCTACGGGCGCCGCTACGCACGGCGCGGCTGGAACGGCGCCCTCGGCCTGGCCGTGGTGCTGGGCGGCGCCTGCTGGGCCGGCGGCTTCCTGCTCGGCGCCCTGCTGCTCTCGTTTACCTGAATCCTCCCCGCGCCGACGCCGGTCGCGACGATCGGTTATAGTGCCGCCCCGGCCCGGCTAGCCATGCCTGGGCCATTTCTCGCTATCAACTGCTCAGTGTGTACGTTGCCGTACCAATCGCGGCGAACTCAACGCGTACACTAGCTGTCACGAATTCCGGATTATTTATGCTCGCCATTCTCGAACGCATCGACCCGCACAGCGACCGTATCGACCTGCTGGTCGAACTGGTCTGTTGCCTGCGCCCGAAGCGGCGCAACCGCGGGCAGGCGCGTGCCAATGTGCGCACGCTGACGCAACTCCTGAAGGGCAACCCGCAGCAAGCCTGGGCCCTGCGCAGCTACATCGTCACCCTGCTCGAACACCGCCGCCATACCAGCCTGTACAGCGACGTCGGCATCCTCTCGAACGACGGCTTCTTCACCGAACTCAAGCGCCGCATCGCCTACCGCGTGCTGCCGCCCGCGCTCGACGACATCTACCTGTCCGATGTCCTCGAAGGCGTACTGTATGCCGAGGACGACCACCTGTGGATCCGCGCCGTGCCCGACGCCGACTGGCTGGCCCTGTTCGACGTGGTGGCCTATGCGCCGCCGCCGACCGACGCCACGAGCGACCGCGCGCGCTACGTCACGCTGTCGGGCGTGCTGGACGCGATCCGCACCTTGTCGTGCCGCATCTGCGCGCTGGGCCTGGAACCGCTGCTGGTGCACAGCTACAGCGAGATCGAGGATTTCGATTCGCCCTTCCTGATGCAGAACATCGAGGTCAACCAGTACCTCGACGCCTACGCGCGCTACCTCGATGGCGTGACCGACCGGCCCGACGATCCGCGCCACCTGCTGGTGATGCTCGACCAGTGCGACGAAGTGGTGGCGAAGATCCGCCGCAACTCGCTGTCGGTCGGCACCAGCGTGGCCCTGACCTATGTGCTGGTGGCGATCACCCAGAGCATCGCGCGCCTGCGCAAGCTGCTGTTCCTGGTCGACCTCAGCGAGGCCGCCGAGCCGCCGACGGTCAGTGCGCCGATCGCGCTGGCCGGCCCGGACAGCCCGGCCTACAGCGGCAGCATGCTGCCGGCCACGGCGGCGCAGCCGGCTCCGCAAGAGGTGAGCGAGCGGCGCGCCGCCGCCCTGGCCCTGGCCCAGGAACTGATCGAGGCGCACAACACCAAGTACCAGGTCGGCGGCTTGTTCCGCGAGAACATCCACCTGCTGGCGCGTAATGTCACGGAAAACGCCAGCCGCACCGGCGAGCACTACATCGCCGAAAGCCGCGCCGGCCTGCGCCGCATGTTCGTGTCCGCCTCCGGGGCCGGCTTCATCGTCGGCTTCATGGCGATGTTCAAGATCCTGCTGGGCTATTTGCGCGCCGCGCCCCTGGTCGAGTCCTTCTTGTTCAGCATGAATTATTCGCTCGGCTTCATGCTGGTGCATACCCTGCACTTCACCATCGCCACCAAGCAGCCGGCCATGACCGCCCAGCGCATCGCCGCCGGCCTGCACAGCCGCGACGGGCGCGGCATCGACTTCGACAGCATGGCCGAGCTGGTGAACAAGGTCTTCCGCACCCAGATCGTCTCGGTGCTCGGCAACGTCGTCATCGCCTTCCCGACCGCGCTGCTGATCGCGATCGCCTACCAGCAGATGATGGGCCACCACCTGGTCAACGTCGAGAAAGCCCACCACCTGCTGCACGACATCGATCCCTTCCATACGCCCGCCCTGTTCTATGCGGCCATTGCCGGCGTCTGGCTGTTCGTGGCCGGCCTGATTTCCGGCTACTACGACAACAAGGCCTTGTACACGCGCATGGGCCAGCGCGTGCGCCAGCTGCGCTGGCTGGGCCGGCTGCTGGGCGCCGAGCGCCGCGCCCGCCTGTCGGTGTACGTCGAGGACAACCTGGGTGGCCTGATGGGTAACTTCTTCTTCGGCATCATGCTGGGCGCCACCGGCACCGTCGGCTACCTGCTCGGCCTGCCGCTGGATATCCGCCACGTCACCTTCTCGACCGCGAACTTCGCCACCGCCCTGGTTGCCCTCGACTACGGGATGAGCTGGCAGATGATCGCCAACGCCACTGCCGGCGTGGCCCTGATCGGCGCCGTGAACTTGCTGGTCAGCTTCAACCTGGCGCTGTGGGTGGCGCTGCGTGCACGCAATATCCGCTTCACGCGCAGCATCCTCCTGCTGCGCGCACTGGGGCGGCGCTTCCTCAACGCGCCGCTCGAATTCTTCATCGGCCCACGCGACATCGAAGCCGTCGATGCCGCGCCAGGGGCGCATCCGGGACACGACAAATGAACAAGCACCGCACTTCGATGTGGATCGCCGCCCTCGCCTTTTTGGGCGTGGTCGCTTCCTGCAAGACCTTGCCCAGCGCCGAGCAGCTGCCGGAAACGCCGGCCAAGGCCGTACCGACGGTGGCCACCGCCAAGGGCACGCTGAGCCAGGCGCAATCGTCGAAGCTGCTGTCGCGCCGCTGGGCAAATGCCACGCCCGACCTGAAATCGCTGGCGGTGCTGGAAGAACAGGCCACCGGGGTGCCGCTGATCGCCGGCAACAACGTGCAGCTGCTGTTCGACGGCCCGGCCACCCTGCGCGCCATGATCGAGGCGGTGCGCGCGGCCAAGACCTCGATCAACATGGAAACCTATATCTTCGACCAGGACCCGATCGGCCTGCAGTTCGCCGAGCTGCTGATGGAAAAGCGGCGCCAGGGCGTGGTCGTGAACGTGATGTACGACAGCGTCGGCACGATCGGCACGCCGCAAGCCTTTTTCGACAACATGCGCGCCGCCGGCGTGAACATGCTGGCCTTTAACCCGATCAACCCGGCCAAGGCCAAGGGCAACTGGTCGATCAACAACCGCGACCACCGCAAGATCCTGGTGGTCGACGGCAGCGTGGGCTTCACGGGCGGGATCAACATCAGCGCCGACTACGCCAACAGCTCGCTGTTCCGCTCGGGCAGCAAGGGCCGCGCGAACGTCGACAAGGACAAGGTCGGCTGGCGCGATACCCACATCCGCATCGACGGTCCGGCCGTCGCCACCCTGCAATATGCTTTCGTGAACAACTGGGTGCGCCAGGACGCCGGCGAACTGCTGCAAGCGGAATATTTCCCGCGCCTGGCCCCGGCCGGCGACAAGTTCGTGCGCGTGCTGGCCACCGAGCCGGACGGCCACTCGGAAATCTATAAATCGCTGATGGTGGCGATCAACGAAGCCAAGAAATCGGTGCACGTGACCTCGGCCTATTTCGTGCCGGACCAGCAGATCGTCGACGCCCTGATCGCCGCGGCGAAACGCGGTGCGGACGTGAAGCTGGTGCTGCCGGGCGTGTCCGACCACGGCCTGGTGATGCAGGCCGGCCGCGCCTTCTACGAGCAACTGCTGGAAGGCGGCGTCAAGATCTACCAGCTGCAGGTGGCGGTGCTGCATGCCAAGACCGTGGTGGTCGATGGCGCCTGGTCGACCATCGGCTCGGCCAACATCGACCGCCGCAGCTTCATCCACAACTACGAGCTGAACGTAGTGGTGATCGACCCGGCCTTCGGACGCGACATGGAAGCAGCCTTCAACGAAGACCTGCGCTCATCAAAAGAAGTGACCTTGGAACAATGGCGCGACCGCCCCTGGTCGGACCGCATCAAGGAATGGGCCGCCCGCCTGACCGAATACTGGATCTAAGCGCCCGCACGACAAACCACCGCTTTAATACAACGGGGGTCAGGTCTGCCATCATGACACGGGCTCAAGCATACGTCGGCCTAGCGCGTAGGCTTGAGTCCGCGACCAGCGCAGAATGCGCAGCCACGGCAGAGCTCGTGTCACGATGGCAGACCTGACCCCCGTTGTTTTTTTGCTTAACCGCCGGCGCGCTTCGGGTCGTGGCCTTGCTTCTTCAAGGTGTCGATGACGAGGTCGCAGTGGTCGCCCTGGATTTCGATTACGCCGTCCTTCACGGTGCCGCCCGAGCCGCAGGCGGTGCGCAAGGCCTTGCCGAGCGTGGCCAAGGCGGCGGCGTCGAGCGCCAGGCCCTTGACCAGGGTGACGGTCTTGCCGCCCCGCCCTTTCGACTGGCGCGATACGCGCACCACGCCATCGCCCTTCGCCACCGCCTGCGCCTTGCACTGGCAGGCGGCGAGCGGCTGCCGGCATGCCGGGCACATGCGGCCGCTTTCGGTGGAATAGACGAGGCCGCCGTTCGCGCTGCTTTTCATGTCGTGCTCAAGAATGTTGAGGTGGAAAACGCGCGAGTGTAGCAGCAGCTGGCGGACGGGCAAAGACAAGCGAGGCAGGACGCCGTGCTGGCGCGCTGCCTCGCTGATTCGTCCGCGCTTACGCGTTGGCGCTTATTCCGCGTCGAAGGTACGCTCCTTGCGCGTCGACAGGGCGACGATCGCCGTGCCAGCCGCGACGATCAGCGCATCCTCGATCAGGCCGCTCTTGGTCTGGCCCATGCGCGCCATCGCCTGCTTGCGGCCGGCCAGCGTCAGGTAGGCCAGCGGTACGGCGGTGGCCACCGCGACCGCGGCGCCTTCTTTCTCGCGTCCCTTCGGCGCCAGCGCGGCACCGGCGATCCCGGCGCTCATCACGCGCGCCAGCAGGCCGAGGAAGACCGTGCGGTCGGGCGCGGACTTCATCTTGTCGCCGAACAGTTCGCCCACGCCCATGGCCAGCGCGCCGTACTTGAAGACCGGGCGGTCGAGCAGGAACAGGTCGCCGCTGGTGTTGCGGCCGGCGAGGCGGGCGGTGGCGATGGTGGCCATCGGGGTCATCGAGCGGGCGCTGGCAACGGCGCCGATCAGGGCGGAAGAAAGCAGGCTGCGGAAGGTCATCTTGTCGTACTCCTCATGTGAATGGATGGTTCTCGAACAGCCAAGCGGCGTGCACTTGGCAAATTGTTTTCAAGGCGCTTCCGATGCACGCGGCAGGAAGCGCCGTCGTGCTACAGGCCGGCGGCCAGCATGCCTTCGGTGGCCGGCGCCCAGACGTTCCCGCCGCGCACGAATTTTTCCGTGCGCACGATGCGGTAGACGCCTTCGACCACGTCCCAGCCGTAGCGGTCGACCTCGACCCGCTCCGGCTCGACCCGCAGCACATTGAAGGAATTGGTTTCGCCGCGCCCGCGCGTGGAGGTGGCCGTGCCGGCCTGCACCACCAGCGCCGCGTAGGCGTCGATCTGGTAGCGCGTGGCCGTGCTCGCCGCATGGCTGACGTGCATGTGCCCGGCCAGCAGCACGTCGACGCCGCATTCGGCGAAGACTTCCATCGCCATCGGCGCCCGGTTCACCAGGTCGCGCTCCTCGAAGCTTTCGGGCAAATCGAAGGGGTGGTGGGTGACGACGATGCGCGTGATGTGGGACGGCAAGCCGCCGAGGCGCTCTTGGATGCGCGCCACTTGTTCCTTGTTCACGCGGCCATCCTTGATGGTCAGCGAGCGCGCGGTGTTGACCCCGACCACGGCGATCTCGTCGTCGACGAAGACCGGGTCGAGGTCGTCGGTGATGTAGCGTTTAAACCGGTCGAGCGGCTTGGCGAAGCGCCGGAACACGTTGTACAGGGAAATATCGTGGTTGCCCGGCACCACGATCTGCGGGCCCGGCAAGGTGTCGAGGAAGGCCTTGGCCTGCTCGAACTCTTCGCTGCGGGCGCGCTGGGTCAGGTCGCCGGAGACCACCAGCACGTCGGGGGCGACTTCGTGGACCAGCTTGCGCAGCGGCTCCAGCAAGGCCGGGTCGACGCGGCCGAAATGCAGGTCGGACAAATGCACCAGTGTACGCATCAGGATTTCTCGCTCAGGTTGGAATTCATTCGCCGCGCGCGCCCGGCCTGGCGCCGGCGCAGCGTGGCCACGCCGGTGACGCAGATCGATAGCCAGGCGCAGCCTTCGGCCATGGCCGCCAGCACGTCGGACAGGTAATGCGCGCCGAGGTAGAGGCGCGAGCCGGCCACAAGCAGCACCATCGCGCAGGCCAGCAGCACCCAGCCGGCGCGCGCGCCCCAGCCCCGCGCATGGCGCGTGAGATAGCAGGCCAGCAGGCCGTACAGCAGGGTCGCCGCGACCGTGTGGCCGCTCGGGAAGCTGTAGGTGGTGAGGGTGAGGATGGGCTCGTCGAAGTGCGGGCGGGCGCGCTCGAAGGTGTGCTTCATCAGCACGTTCAGGATCATGCCGCCGGGGACCGTGGCCAGCAGGGTCAGCATCCAGTGGCGGGCGCCACGCCGCACCAGCCACCAGCCGGCCAGGGCCGTCAGCGCGAGCACGCCGAGCGTACTGTGCACTTGCGTGACCGCCATCAGGAAGTTGCGCAAGGCCCCATTGCCATGGGCATGGGTGTGCAGCCAGTTCGCCAGGTCGACGTCGAGCTGGGTGATGGGCGCGCCGGCCACCACGGCGCCGGCGATGCGCGCGAAGCCGGCCATGGCCAGCAGCAGCACCAGCACGCCCACCGTCAGGTGCAGGCCGAATTCCTCGGCCGGCGAGAAGCGGGCCGCTGCAAAACGGTGCAGGCGCGTGGTGAAGGAGTTGTCCATCAGTGTCACATGGGGATGCATGGCAAAAAAACTACAATCGAAAAAATTCACTGGTTATTTGTACAGTACCTGTAGATTTATACAGTGGTTATGCTATTCTGTACTCACTTGACCAACACAACAAAACACAAGGGAACCGTCAATGACCACTCTGAACAACTCCTTCGGCCTGGAATACGCTCCTGCTCCATTCATGATGCGCTTCGGCCTGCGCGAACTCACCATCACGCGTGACTTCCGCAAGCGCTTCTACCCGGTGAACCCGCTCATCGAATGCGACACCGGCATCGAAGCGGGCCACGTCGAAGTCCTGTTGTTCGGCCGCTGGCTGCTGATCCTCTCCAAGGCACACTAAGCCTCAATCCGTTTCCTTCCCCTCCCCGCTCGGCGCGCGCATTTCCGTGCCGGCGGGGCTTGCCCCTGGCGCCGCGCATTTCCTCGCGCGGCCAGCCCGGCGAGAACCCGGCAAGCACGCGCCGGTGCGCCAGCCGACCCGTTTCCGGCGGCGGCGCACCGCGCGACCACCCTCTCCTTCCTGCCAAAACCCTTGCGTTCGATGCTATCAGCGAACGCAGCCAGCTTGCGCACAACTGCTGCGCCCAGCCTACGGCGCGCCAGCCCATCCAAAAATGCCTTGAAATACACGGCATGGTCACGACTGTGATCTTTCGCTAACGCGTGGCCGCCGTCTGTGCGCAATCGCGCAAGACGCGGTTTTTTTCGTACCACCCGCAGAGCGTGTGAAGAAATCGTCAGGGCAAGGCGCAGAGTCGAAGACAGTACGAGCGTACGGCGAGACGATGCAACGCAGCCATGGCGATTTATTCACACGCTCACAGGAAAGGAAAACCTTATGTCCGCCAAACTCCGCAAGATCAACGAACAAGTCATCGTCATCACCGGCGCCAGCAGCGGCATCGGCCTCACCACCGCGCGCATGGCCGCCGAACAAGGCGCCAAGCTGGTGCTGGCCGCCCGCAACGGCGACGCCCTCGACCAGCTGGCCAGCGAACTGCGGCGCCAGGGCTGCCAGGTGGCCACCGTTGCCGCCGACGTCGGCAATGTGAACGATGTCGAGCGCATCGGCGCCACCGCCATCGAGCGCTTCGGCCGCATCGATACCTGGGTCAACAATGCCGGCGTCGGCACCTTTGGCCGCCTGGAAGAAGTGGCGCTGGAAGACCACATGCGCCTGTTCCAGACGAATTTCTGGGGCACGGTGAACGGCTCGCTGGAAGCGGTCAAACGCATGAAGCAGCACGGCGGCGGCGCCCTCATCAACGTGGGCAGCGAGGTCTCGGACCGCGCCGCGCCGCTGCAGGGCATGTACGCCGCCTCGAAGCACGCCGTGAAGGGCTTCACCGAAGCGCTGCGCATGGAGCTGGAAAAAGAGGAAGCGCCGATCTCGGTAACGCTGGTGAAGCCGGCCGCCATCGACACCATGTTCGCGCTGCACGCGAAAAACTACATGGACAAGGAAGCGGCGCTGCCGGCGCCGGTGTATGCGCCGGAGATCGTGGCCAAGGCCATCCTGTACTGCGCCCAGCACCCGAAGCGCGACATCTTCGTGGGCGGCGCCTCGAAGCTGGTTTCCTCGGGCAATGCCTACATGCCGCGCCTGCTCGACAAGTACATGAACGCCTCGATGTTCAGCCAGTCGAAATCGAAGTTCGACAAGCAGCCTGGCCGCAGCGACGCCCTGCATGCGCCCGATCCGAGCCAGGCGCTGCGCGAGCGCCAGGGCATGACCGAGCGCCATGTGGCCGAATCCTCGGCCTACACGGCGCTGGCGCTGCGCTCCAAACCGGTCACCACCGCCCTGCTGGCCGGCGGTGCGGTGTTCGGGGCCTTATTCGCGGCCCGTGGGCTCTCGCGGCGGCTGGCTCGCTAGGAAGTCGGTATCGTCTTCCGTGAGCGGCAGGTCGGGGATGGATTCGATGCGGTCGGTATCGATGTCGGCGCCATCCCTGGCCACCGTGTCGCGGCCGGCGGCGGCGCGCTCGCCGGTGCCGCCCATGTCGGTGTCGCCCGAGAAATCGGCGTCGCCGACGTCGGGGCCGGCGGTGTCGCCGGCGTGGCTGGCTTCCTGGTCGGAAGTCGTGCCTTCGTCGAGGTGGAGTACTTGGTCGTCGTCGAGGTTGGTCGCAAAGCCAGGGCCGCCAACGACATCGCTGCCGGTGTCGGAAATGTCGCTTGGGCCCAGGGCGTCGGTACCGTGGCCCTTGCCAAGGCTGCGGTCAGGGCTTTCCGGGAAGTTGTCCGGATCGAGGGTGCTGGCTCCAGTCATGAATGCCTCCATAAAGTGTGGTTGGATGATGTCAGGCTACAGCGTTTGCCGCCTGCGCGTCGCAGCGCAAGGCACGAGCCTGACGGGTGGGAATGCTCTCAAAACGCGTGGCGCATGCCCACGTTGAACGCCTTGTTGCCGCTGCCCGGCGCGCTGGCATTGCCGACCGTGTAGCCGGCGCCATTGCGGTTGCGGATGTGCGAATATGCGGCATAGAAATCGGTGCGGCGCGACAGCGCATAGCTGGCGCCGAAGGCGGCCTGGTTGGCGTCCTGGTTGGCCAGGTCGCGGTCGTTCTTGCGGATATAGGACGCGAGCAGGGTGATCGAGTTATCGACCGGCACCGCCATGCCGAACAGCACGTCGCGGCTGCTGGTCGAGGGCGTGCGCGCAATCCCGGCCGCGTAGGGATTGTCCGGATTGAACAGCGGCGAGCTGGCCACGCCCTTGCTCATGCTGTAGGCCGCATAGGCGGTGCCCCAGCCGAGGCGCAGGTTGGCGGCCAGCAGCGAATTCTTCGAGGTCGTATCGTTGGCGGTCTTGTAGTTCAGCTGGGCCCGCACCGCGGCCTGGTTGCGGTGCGCCGCGCGCACGGTGAGCGGACCGCTGCTCAAGCCCACCGTCATGCCCCAGGCGCGCCCTGCCGGCGAGGTATCGAGGTCGCGCGCGGCCCAGGACGCGCCGGCCGAGAAGCCATTGGCCAGGGTCTTGTAGTACTGGACGCTGTTGTCGGTGCGGCGCGGTCCGCCGATGAGGTTGGTCGCGCTGCCGGCCGTGCCGCCCTTGAACGGGTCGGCCACATCGGTCAGGGCCAGGTATTGCAGGTTGTACTGGCGGCCGATGGTGATGGCGCCGAATTCGCCGGACAAGCCAACCCAGGCCTGGTGCTCGAGGCGCTCGCGGCTGCGTTCACGTTCGCGGCTGTCGGCGGCGCGGCCGGTATCGAGCTGGAGTTCGGTTTCCAGGCCGAACACGGCCGAGGTGCTCTCGCCGATCTTTTCGCTGCCCTGGATGCCGATGCGCGATGCCGATGCCACGCCGCTGCCGACCCGCGTCGCGCAGCCATTGGCGCAGCCGCTCTCGCCGACCACGCCGGCATCGAGCACCCCGTAGGTCGTGACGCCGCTCTGCGCGCACGCGGCGGCGGCACTTCCTCCCAGCACAGCAAATGTAAAAATCGACTTCAGCATGGCGTATCCCCTCTACGCCCCTACATTACGCCCCCCGAAGCGGGTTCATCTGTCGATTACCCCACATACGGCTCACCAGAATGGCTTGTCTTTTTGTAGGTACATTCCGACTATGCTGGAAACAATTAGGCTGCGGCAACTTCTCCCGCCGCACGCCCCATCGCCACGGCATTTTTCCCGCCACGCTTGGCGACGTACATCGCCTGGTCGGCGCGCGCCAGCCAGGCATTCAGGTCGGCAGGGTCGGCTGGCATGTGCAGGGCCACGCCGATGCTGGCGCCCACGTTGACGGTGGCGTCCCTCAGCAGGTAGGGCCGGCGCAGCGCGGCCAGCAGGCTGTGTGCCTTGTCCTCGGCATCGCCGATGTGGGCCAGGTTCTCGAGGATGACCACGAACTCGTCGCCGGCCAGGCGTGCCACGGTGTCGGTGCGCCGCACCGCCTCGGCGATGCGCGAGCCGAACTGGCGCAGCAGCTCGTCGCCCTCTTCGTGGCCATGGGTATCGTTGACGGCCTTGAAGCCATCCATGTCGAGGAACAGCAGGGCGCAAGGCTTGCCGCAGCGCGCCGCGCGTTCCATGGCGACCGGCAGGGTTTCCATCAGCGCGCGCCGGTTCGGCAAGCCAGTGAGCACGTCGCGCAGCAGCAGGGCGTGTAGTTCGGCGGTGCGCAGCGCCACCGTGCTTTCCAGCTGCTGGTTCATGGTTTCCAGGGCCTGGCGGTGGCTCTCCTCGCTGCGCACCAGTTCGCGCATCGCTTGCGACAAGACCTGCGCCTCGTGGAAGCCGGCCACCTCCGGGATCTCGGGCGCCGGGCGGCCGGCGTCGGTTTCCTGGGCCGCCAGTTCGATGGCGTTGCTGAGCGCATCCATCGGCCGCGTCAGGCGCCGCGCCAGCAGCGCCGCCGCGCCGGCCAGCACGGCGGCCATCAGCACGCTCAGCCAGACCATGCGCCGCTCGAGCACGCGCGCCCCGGCCAGGGCCGCATCCTCGGTATGGCGCACCAGCACCGACCATTTCAGGGTGGCCGGATCGCCGTCGACGCCGGTGCGGCTATAGCCGGTGAGGTAGTTCTTGCCGTCCGGCCCAATCTCGCTCATCGAGCCGGTCTCGCCGGCGGCGGCCAGGCGCAGGCTGGCAGTGTCGATGCGGGTTTCGATCAGTTCCGGCGGGCCCAGCAACACGGTGCCGTCGGCGCGCACGACCAGCACCTCGGCGCCGTATTCGCGCAGGGCCGGCGTGAGCAAATCGCGCGCCCGGTTACGCGCCCATTGCCAGCTCATGTGCATGCCGACCACACCCACGAACTCGCCCTGGCCGTTCTTCAGCGGGGCGGACACGTCGACGAAGCGCCAGGGGTCGGGTTTCTTCGGCAGCAGCTTGCCGAGCAGGACGGCGGGATGGTAGTCGGACGCGCGCAAGCCCTCGCGCCCGGCCTGGAACCAGGGGCGGGCATCGACCTTCGCCCCTTCCAGCAGGCGCCCGGTGGACGCGACCAGCCGCCCTTCGGTATCGGTGACGCCGATCCAGGCATATTCCGGCACCGAGCGCTGCAGCGATTCGAGGGCGTTGCGGGTCGAGGTGACATCGTTGGTCGAGCGGATCTGCGGCAGCTCGGACAGCAGCTGGACGTTGGCAGCGGCATTGCCGATCGCGCGGTTCAGCGAATCGCGCATCTGCCAGGACAGCTGCTGCAGGCGCAACTGCGCCTCCTTGCGCGCCTGCTGGTGGGCAAAGTGGCTGACCAGGGCCAGGTGCAGGAGCATCGTCAGCACGACGGCGGCGCTGACCACGAACATGGTCAGCATGGCCAGGCGTGGCGAATGGCGCATGCGCGCCCTGGCCGGAGCGGGGTGATTGTTCAATCGCTTGCTGGAGTGTTTTCAGGTGGCATCATCATATCTGCATAGCATTGGCTAGGAGCAAAGCAGATGCCAATTTGCAACACTTTTCTTCAGTAAAATTGTAATCGCTCTATTTTTACTACCAGTTACATGCGGAATTTCTCGCCTTGACCGGAATGACAAAGTTTCCTCGTGAAGAAAGTTTCCCGAAAGATACACAAAGGGACAGTATCTGCCTATAATTATCGTTCTGGTTTTTAGTACATTTTGATTCCCCCTGCCCTGTCTCCGTCATGACGGCCACCCCAGCATCGCATCGGCGTCGAACGCGATACCGAAGCCGCTGACCACCGCGCCCTGTGCGTCGCTAACGAATGAATGATTTGTCCATGAAAATGCGCTTCAAACCGGCCAAGGCCTTGATTTTGCTACTGAGCCTGTGCGTTCTCGCAGGATGCGAGTCGAAAGAAGAGAAAGCAGCACGCGTCAAGCAGGAAGCCGTGGTTGCTGACAACAAGAAGGCGGCGGCCGAGAACGGCGAGGTCGACAAACTTTTCGCCAACGTCAAGCGCACGCCGGTCGACCTGGGCGAGCCGGTGATGACCCATTTGCGCGCTTCCCTGCCCCAGCAATCGATTGCCTTCGAAGGCGAGACCCCGGACATGACCGCGGCAGGCGACGGCGCAGTGAGCGCCTGCGCGACGGCGATTGGCGAGAAGGCGCGTGCCGACTATTGCTATGGCAAGACCGTGCTCGCACAGGGAACGGTCGATGCCGTCTTCAGCGACGGTTTCGTGGTCAAGATCAAGGGCGTTGCGCTCGCCATCGTCACCGCGCCTGGCAGCGTCACGCTCGCGCCGAACGATCTGGTCCAGGTGCGCGGCACCGCTGCCGCAGGCGTTTCCCAGGGCTACATCGGATTGTCGGAGCCTGACATACAGAAACTGGCTGTCGCCCCCAACCCACTCCAGGCACGCCTCGACAATGCGCTCGCGCTGGCGCGGCTGTGCTTTGCAACGGGTACGCTGACCTCGACCCTGAGTGTGGCGCCAGGCGAGCTGCCTTCGAACATCGGCGACATCGCGACCGACAACGATGACCCGCATGGCGGCACCATCACGGTGGATGCCTTTGGGGAAAAAATCGATGGCGAATGGGTTCCCCACCTGCGGCGCTGTGCGGTCAGGAACGGCAAGGTCGTCGGCGACCAGGTACGGGCCGGCAAGATCGTCAATCTGAAGGCGGTGTTTGCGGATGCTTCCGGCCAGTGGGAAAGCGAGAAGGTCGTTTCCGCGCGCGCCCAGAAGGCGAATGACGCGCAGTGGCACGTCGACCGGGTGGCATACAGGAAGCGCGAAAAAGAGCTCGCGGTCGCGGAGCAGCATCTCCGTGACACCATGCAACGGATCAAGGCAGCACCCGATTCGACTGAGCGGTCGGTCGCCCTTGCCGATTGCCTGATCGCGCTGGACAAGGCGGAACGCGCCGTTGCCAGCTGGGACAACGCCAAGGTTGATTGCCTTGCCAAGTCGATGGGCGTGCCGGGGATCCAAGCGGAATAGACAGGCGATTTGCAGGAAGTTGTGCAAGCCGCTAAGACTGCACGATTCCTAGCCCGCCGCTTCACTGTCAGGCAGTCCAAAGAGACGCCGTAGCGCCACTATTACCTCCGCAAGGTCCGGTGCCATGAGCTTGCTTTTCGAGAGAAAAGCTTGCCACTGCTGCCGCTTGACCGGACTCGCCGCAAAAGCCTCAGACAGTCCAAGAGGTGCTGCCGTCGGCACCTCGGTTCTGCGGCGGGCGAACGTCGCCTGGATCGCCTGAAGGAGAATGGCCTCATCGATCTCGGCATAGACCACAAGGAACCACAGGTCGAAGTAGTCCTTCAAGCGTGTGTTCGCCATGCCCAAGCTGACGATCGCTTCGTACTTCTCGGCGATCACGGTGTACACGGGATAGGCACGCAGCGAAGGCGGCGGAACATCTTCCAGGAGCGCAGGGAACTGCACGAGCTCTGCTGCAGGCGTCACGGCATCGCCGTATCCAACGTCGATCTGCACCGAGCAGCGCGCACCGTCCAGTATGCCGAGCAGCGTAACCCATACGCCTTCATAGTTGGCTTCCTTACGAATCCGCGCCGCCTGCACGCTGCCCGGGTCGAAGACCATCCCGTCATCGGAAGGCTGAACACAGACCTGCTGGAAAACCTCGATCAGGTCGTCAAGCTTGGAAGGTCCGAAGCCAAGCAAGTCGATATCCCGGGTTGGCCGGTGTGGCTGGTCGAACCACAGGTCGAAGAGAAGCGCCCCCTTCAGCAGGAACTGATCGGCCCAGGGCGACACGCTCAAACGGTACAGCAGCCGCTCGAGCGAATACCGCGTCAGGATCAGGTTGAAATCCGTCCTGTCGGCCCGTGCGCGGTTCAGAAGCCGTGCGCGAACCGATGCAGCGCGATTCGTTGCCCTCATACCGCCCCCACCGCTTCCAGATACGGACGCATGACGTTGGCTACCCTGCAGATTTCCGCGTAGCGCCACAGTTCGTCCATCGTCGTCCGCTTACCGTTCCAGGCTTCGCGCAGCGCTTCGAGGGCTACGTCGAGGCCAATCTTGTTGCGGAACTTGAAGCAGTCGGCAACCGTCTTCGCGACGCCGAATACTCGCACCTCGGCGCCTGCCAGGTCTGCAATCTCGACGCCCTCGGTCATCGCCGGTCCCGACATGCGGACTATTCGTAGTGGCGGGTAGTCGAAATGCGGCGCACGCGCCTTGTGCGGAATGGCGAGCCAGACGTCAGATGACTGCTGCGTGGTCAGATCATGGAAACGCAGCGCAGAAAGCAGGCAAAGCACGCCGCTTGCATTACGTGTCGCTACCTCGGCGAAGCTCTCGTACTCGGATGCAGTCCGGTCGGGCAATGTGTACAGGCCACGGCCGAGTTTGAGCAGCCGGCCTTCGTCGGTCAGCGAGGCCAGCAAAGCGCGTGATGCACCGGCACTGTCTACGTCGCGTGTACGCAGCATGCCTTTGGACCGCGCAAGCGCAAGTATTCGTTCGGCTTGTTGATTCATGATGCCAGTCTACACAAAATGTCGGCACTTTTCCATATGTGCCGACATTTTGTTCGCTAACTTTCATGCTGGAGGTGCTCGTCATGGGTGCAGTGTGAGTTCAGTGAGTGCAGCGGGGTTCGCATACGATTGCAAGACAGATCGATTGCTCTAAGGTAGTTTGGTTCAGCTTACAATTGATGATTAGACAAAACAAACCAAAGGTCATGCAGACCATTCCTCACTACGACCGGAACGCCGAGCAGCTTGTCTCCCAGTACGAATCGCTGACCTTCGAACATGTGCACCCTGCCCTGCTGGATCTTCTGCCGCCGCCCGGCGCGACAATCCTGGACGTTGGCGCCGGTTCCGGAAGGGACGCCGCCTGGCTGGCGGCCAGGGGATATGATGTCGTCGCCGCCGAGCCCTCGGAAGCGATGCGCACGCTGGCGCGCCAGCACCATCCTTTGCCACGCATTCACTGGGTAGCGGACAGCCTGCCGGACTTGCCCCAGGTGCGCCGGCTGGGGCTCACCTTCGATCTGATCCTGCTCTCGGCGGTCTGGATGCACGTTCCACCATCTGCACGCCAGCGCGCCTTGCGAAAACTGGCGACGCTGTTGTCTCCGAATGGACGTATCGCCATCAGCCTTCGTATCGGCCCACCCGATACCGGTCGCGCCATGTACGAGGTGACGCTGCCGGAGCTGACGTCGATGGCCCAGCAGTTCGGCCTCCGGCTGGTTCGCACCGACGACAGCCCCGACAGGTTGGGCCGGCCCGGAATTTCATGGACCACCGCGGTTCTTGGACTACCCGATGATGGACTGGGCGCACTTCCGCTCCTACGCCACCTGATCCTCACCGACGGGAAATCATCGACCTACAAGATTGCGCTCCTGCGCATCCTGGCCAGGATTGCCGATACCGCAGCAGGCGCGGCACGTCATGCGTCGGAGTCCGTCATCCTGCCAATGGGCCTGGTGGCGCTCTTCTGGCTACGCATGTACAAGCCGCTCATCGAGGGCGGCCTTCCCCAGATGCCGCCGAACCGCGCTGGAAATGCCCCTGGCTTCGTAAGTCATCACTTTACGGCCCTGCGCCCTGTTCGGCCAATCGACCTGCGTGCCGGGATGGCGTTCTACGAAGACACGGCGCGCCATCTCCACGGCAGCCTGTGGGAGATCGCTCGGTTGATCCGCGAAATGCCGGTGAAGTACCTGCGCTGGCCGGCAAGCGATGAGAACATCTTCCACGTCAAGTACCAGCGCCGCACACTGACACCGTCAAGCCTGCGGATCGATGATGCATTCCTGTGGAGCTTTGGCGAGTTCCATGTTCCGCTCCCAATCTGGGATGCACTTAGTCATTACAACGTGTGGGTCGAACCAGTGCTCGTTGCGGAATGGGTGCGCCTGATGGAGTCGTATGCGGGGCCACTCGGCCCGGCGATAAGCCCGGCCGCGTATTCGCTACTGGCGTGGGCGGACCCCGAGCGCGACACCACGTTCGCGCGTGCTGCGGCCGATCGGCTCCGTACCCAAGGGAAGGCTATCTACTGCGTGTGGTCGGGCCAGCGCCTGAAGGACGACTACGACATCGATCATTGTTTCCCCTTCGCCGCATGGCCCTGTGGGGACGCGTGGAACTTGATGCCTGCATCGAAGCGGATCAACAACGAGAAGTCGAACCGGCTGGTCACGCAAACCGCCCTGGAACGGGCCAGCGAGCGGATTACCGGATGGTGGGAAGAGGCATTCCTGTCGACAGGGACTGATGCGCACCACCGCTTCTTTCTTGAAGCTGGACAAACGCTTCCGATGCTTGAGGCAACAACGTCTCCCGCAGACCTGCTCGATGCGATGAAGCTGCAGCGCATTCGCCTGGCGAAGGATCAGGGTTTGCGCCCCTGGGAGCCGGTGACACTCAGGGAGCGGCATGGATTTGCTCCAGACGTCAGCTGACCGGCATCTCAGCCCGGAATATGACGTCAACTCTGACCGATCGGCGTGCCACCAGCCACTGACAGACTGATCGGTGCACGGACCTTTCGACGTTCATCGACACCGATTTGGACTCTTCTCTCATCGCGAGACGAAAAAAAGCCCCAACATGTGGGGCTCTTGTTCAGTATGCTTGGCGGAAGCGGTGAGATTCGAACTCACGAACGGGTTCCCCCGTCGGCAGTTTTCAAGACTGCTGCCTTCAACCACTCGGCCACGCTTCCTGTGAGGAACCGCATTATACATAAATCATCGCGGCCCGGGCAGTAAGTCGGGGCCGCAACCACGAACCCCGCCCTACCCCACCAGCAGCCAGTTCTCGCGCAGCCCCTGCTCGAAGCCCGCCGCCGGCAGCGGCTTCGCATACAAGTAGCCCTGCACCTCGTCGCAGCCGCTGTCGCGCAGGAAGGCCAGCTGGTCCGGGGTCTCCACCCCTTCCGCGATCACGCGGTGCCCGAGCTGGCGCCCGATGCTGATGATGGTGCTGGCAATCGCGCAGTCGCTGGCGTCGTGCGGGATGCCAGTGGTGAAGGAGCGGTCGATCTTCAGGGTGTGGATCGGGAAGCGCTTCAGGTAGGACAGGCTCGAATACCCGGTGCCGAAATCGTCCAGCGACAGGGCCACGCCCAGCGCGTTGATGCGGTCCATGATGCCGATCACGCGGTCGATGTCGTGCATCAGCGTGCTCTCGGTGATCTCCAGCTCCAGCCAGCACGGGTCGAGCGCGTAGCGCGCCAGGGTATCGGCCACGCGGGTCGGCAGCGATTCGGTAAACTCGCGCGCCGACACGTTCACGGCCAGGCGGAAGGGCCGCATGCCGCTGCGCTGCCACACCGCCGCCTGGGCGCAGGCCTGCTCCAGCACCCACTCGCCCACCTGCACGATCAGGCCGGTGGTCTCGGCCAGCGGGATGAAGTCCGACGGCGGCACCAGGCCGCGCTCGGGGTGCACCCAGCGCACCAGCGCTTCCGCGCCAACGATGCGGTCGCTGCCGATCTCGAACTTCGGCTGGTAATACAGCATCAATTCGCCGTGCCCGAGCGCGTGGCGCAGGCCGGACTCGATGCGCATGCGCTCGTGCATGCCCTTGTTCATGTCGAGGCTGTAGAAGGCCACGCTGTGGTCCGGGTTCGCGTGTCCCTCTTTTGCGCGCGCCATCGCGATGTCGGCCATGCGCAGCAGGGTATCGGCCTCGCCGCCGTCCTGCGGGTAGACGCTGATGCCGACGCTGGCGCCCACGCGCACGTCGTGGCCCTCGATCATGAAGGGCGCGTCGAGGGCGGCCTGGAGTTTTTGCGCCACCGTGGTGGCCTCGAAGTGCTGGCGCACGTCGAACAGGCCGACCGCGAATTCGTCGCCGGCCAGGTGGGCCACCACGTCTTCCTCGCGCAGCGTGGCGCGGAAGCGGCCGGCCACTTGGCGCAGCAGCTCGTCGCCGACGCGCCGGCCCAGGGTGTCGTTGACCCACTTGAAGCGGTTCAGGTCGATGAACAGCACGCAGCCCGACAGCTCGTTGCGCTGGGCCACCATCAGGGCCTGGTCGACCAGGCGCGTGAACAGGGTGCGGTTCGGCAGGCCGGTGAGTTCGTTGTAATAGGCCAGGTGGTGCAGGCGCTCCTCGGCCAGCTTGCGCTCGGTGATGTCGGTGAGGTAGGCGATCAGGCCGACCGGACGGTCTTCCAGGTCGCGCAGCGGCGACAGCGACAAGCTGGCCCAGAAGATCTCGCCCGATTTCTTGCGGCGCCGGACCTCCATCATGCGCCCACCCTGCTCGGCGAAGAGGTCGGGCTGGCTGGCGTCGTCGTCGGCATACAGGAACAGGATGTTCTGCCCCACCGCTTCCAGCGCCGTGTAGCCGAACAGGCGCTCGGCGCCGCCGTTCCAGCTGGTGATGTAGCCCATCTGGTCGAGCGTGAGGACCGATTCGTGGATCTGGTCCAGGATCTGCGACTGGTGCGCCAGCTGGGCCTCGACCTGGGCGTAGGCGTGGGTCGCGCGCTGGGCCAGCGAATGCACCTGCAGCAGGGTGCCGGTGAGCGCGGCCAGGCTGGCCAGCTGGCGCCGGTCTTCGATGTCGTAGTCGGCGCGGCCGGCCACCTGGTAGCTGCCGTAATGGTGGCCGTCGACGCGGATGTCCTGCCGCAGCATGTCGCCTGCCGCCAGCGGCGCGCGCGCAGTGGGAGACTGCGGGTCGGCGCCGCTGAAACTGCCGTGCGGGCTCGCCAGCAGGGCGCGCGCGATGCGGCCGAGTTCTTCGTGCAGGGCGGCGCCGCGCAGGCGCACGACGGCATCGCCGAGTGCGGCGCTGCAGGCCGCGAAATCATGGCTGCGCAGCGCCAACAGCTCAGACATTGCGGCCCACCTGGATCGCCCAGTGGTAGGCGTGCAGCTGGCTGCTCCACCAGCTGGCGGGGTCGACGCCGGCCGCGGCCAGGGCCGTGGCATGGGTCGCGCCGCCTTCCATCAGGCGCAGGCGCGCACCGAGCACGCCCTCGCGCCGCAGCAGGGCCGCTTCCACGTGCTCGGGCAGGCACAGGTCGCCGACGATCTCGGCCATGTGCATGCCCAGCAGGTGGTCGAGCAGGGAAAAGGCGCCGGTCATGAAGGCCAGGTCTTGCTCGTCGCGGTCGCCGCCATCGAGCTTGCACAGCACCTCGAGGCGCGCCGCGCGCAGCGCTGCCAGCGGCAGCAAGGGATTGAGCGGGCCTTCGGCATCGGTGCGCGCATACAGCAGCAGCTGCAGCCAGCGCTGCAATTGGCGCCGGCCCAGCAGCGCGATGGCCTGGGCAAAGCTGGTGATGCGGGTGTTGACGGCAAAGGCCGCCGAATTGACCAGCTTGAGCAGGTGGTAGGACAGGACCGGATCCTGTTTCAGTACATCTTCCAGCTCGCGCGAATCGGCGTCGCGCGCCAGCAGGGCCAGCAGGCCGAGCAGGCGGCGGCGGGTCGGCAGTTCGTTGGCGCCGGCAGTGCAGGAGCGCGCCAGGACCTCGCCGCTGAACCAGGCGAAGCCCGCCTTTTCGCAGGCGCGCAGGCCGCGCTCGTCCTTCACGCCGTGCGCCAGGTGCGGGCCGAACAAGGCCAGCAGGCTGCCCGCCGGCGGCGCCCCGGCGCTGCAATCGAGGGCCACGCCGCGCACGGTGGACGGGCGCGCCACGCCCGGCGGCAAGGCGCCGTCGAGCAGGATGCGGTAGCCCTCTTCCTGCAGCGCGGCCAGGCGGCGCGCGGCGCCTTCCTCGGCCAGCATGGCGGCATCGAAGGCCAGCACCACGCGCTGGGATGGCAACTGGGTCAGCAGGGACGGCGGCAGCTGGGCCGGCGCGTCGAGCTGCAAGACGCAGTCGAGCGGGGCGATGGCGGCCAGCAGGTCGGCCGAACCGAACAGCTGCTGCAAGGATGAGGCATTGCCGGATTGCGCGCGCAGGTCCAGACCCAAGGCCACCCACTCGTTTCGCCCATTGGCGATCGGGTGCATCTGCACCAGTGGGAAGGGGGTCAAATCCAGGGCGGCCATCGGCGTCCTTTGAGTAGGCGATCAGGCCATATTAGACGAGCGATTAGCTAAAGGCAACTATATTTGTTTCCTCAGAGATACATTGACTACGTAACAATACTAATCGGATATGGCTGAGCCAAACGTTAGAATCATGCGCTTGCCATTTCCATAATCAGGCAAGATATGTCACACACGCTGGGGTCGGAGCCGCCGCGCGTGCCGCCATGCCTGGCGGTTTGCCGTGGGCGCCGTATCCCTTCATATAAAAATGAATGGAGCCACCATGAAAAGCCTCGGAAATAAACTCGGCTGGGCGGCGCTCTCACTCCTCGGCGCAGTGTCGCTCGCTTACGTGGCTGTCCGCCGCGGCGAGTCGATCAATGCCGTGTGGGTGGTCGCGGCGTCCGTCTGCGTTTACCTCATCGCCTACCGTTTCTACAGCCTGTACATCGCCACCAAGGTGATGGGGCTGGACGCGCGCCGCCAGACGCCCGCCTATAAATACAACGATGGCCTCGACTACGTCCCGACCAACAAGTACGTGTTGTTCGGACACCACTTCGCGGCGATCGCCGGCGCCGGACCGCTGGTAGGGCCGGTACTGGCCGCGCAAATGGGCTATTTGCCGGGCATGATGTGGATCCTGGCCGGCGTCGTGTTCGCCGGCGCGGTGCAGGACTTCATCGTCCTGTTCATGTCGATGCGGCGCGACGGCCGCTCGCTGGGCGACCTGATCAAGTCCGAGATGGGCGAAATCCCCGGCGTGATCGCCCTGTTCGGCACCTTCATGATCATGGTCATCATCCTGGCGGTGCTGGCGCTGATCGTGGTGAAAGCCCTCACCGGCTCGCCCTGGGGCACCTTCACCGTGATGGCCACGATTCCGATCGCGCTCTTCATGGGCGTTTATTCGCGCTACGTACGCGTCGGCCGCATCGGCGAGATTTCCTTCATCGGCTTCGTGCTGCTGATGCTCGCCATCGTCGGCGGCCAGTGGGTCCACGATTCGCCCACCCTGGGCCCGATGTTCACCTTCACCGGCGTCGAACTGACCTGGATGCTGATCGGCTACGGCTTCGTCGCCTCCGTGATTCCCGTCTGGCTGCTGCTGGCGCCGCGCGACTACCTGTCTACTTTCCTGAAGATCGGCACCATCGTCGCGCTGGCCATCGGCATCGTGCTGGTCGCCCCGCACATGCAGATGCCGGCCGTGACCCGTTTCATCGACGGCACCGGCCCGGTCTGGTCGGGCAACATGTTCCCCTTCCTGTTCATCACCATCGCCTGCGGCGCCGTGTCCGGCTTCCACGCGCTGATCTCCTCGGGCACCACGCCGAAGATGATCGAGAACGAATCCCACGCCCGCTTCATCGGCTACGGCGCGATGCTGATGGAATCCTTCGTCGCCATCATGGCCCTGGTGGCCGCGTCGACCATCGACCCGGGCATCTACTTCGCCATGAACGCGCCGGCCGCCGTGCTCGGTACCACCGCGCAATCGGCTGCCGCCGCCGTGTCGAGCTGGGGCTTCGTGATCACTCCCGAGACGCTCACGCAAATGGCCAAGGACGTCGGCGAGCACACCATCATCTCGCGCGCCGGCGGCGCCCCGACGCTGGCGGTGGGCATGGCCAACATCCTGTCGAACGTGGTCGGCGGCAAGGCCATGATGGCCTTCTGGTACCACTTCGCGATCCTGTTCGAGGCCTTGTTCATCCTGACCGCGGTCGATGCCGGCACCCGCGCCGGCCGCTTCATGCTGCAAGACTTGCTGGGCGCCTTTGTCCCTTCGCTGAAGCGCACCGAGTCGCTGCCGGCCAACCTGCTGGCCACTGGCCTGTGCGTGGCGGCCTGGGGCTACTTCCTGTACCAGGGCGTGGTCGATCCGCTGGGCGGCATCAATACCCTGTGGCCGCTGTTCGGCATCGCCAACCAGATGCTGGCCGGTATCGCGCTGATGCTGGGCACGGTGGTGCTGTTCAAGATGAAGCGTGGCAAATACGCGCTGGTAACGGTCTTGCCGACCATCTGGCTGCTGATCTGCACGCTCACCGCCGGCTGGCAGAAAATCTTCCACGAGAACGTGAAGGTCGGCTTCGTGGCGCACGCCCAGAAATTCCAGGCCGCGCTCGACGCCGGCGAAGTGCTGGCCCCGGCCAAGTCGCTCGCCGAGATGCGCCGCATCATCTTCAACGACTACGTCGACGCCACGCTGGCTGGTTTCTTCATGGTCGTGGTGCTGGCGGTGCTGTTCTACGGCATCAAGACCGTGATCGCCGCCCGCAACAGCGCCAGCCCGACGGTGAAGGAATCGCCGTTCGTGGCCGCACCCACCGCGCAGGTGCAGTGATGCTCGGCGCCCTGGCCCAGGCCGGCCGCTACCTCGGGCAAAGCATGCGCCTGATGGTCGGCCTGCCCGAGTACGACACCTACCTCGCGCACATGGAGCGCGAGCACCCGGACAAGACGCCGATGACGTACGAGGAGTTTTTCCGCGAGCGCCAGGAAGCGCGCTACGGGTCGGGGCGTAGCGGCGGCTGTTGCTGAGGCGCCTGCCTTGATTGCCTGAACGAAGCCCGTGCCAGCGATGGTGCGGGCTTTTTACATGGGGGGGGTCGAGAACCCACCCTACCGCCCCGCGAATCCATCATTCATCGCTTTTCATAATGGTGGGTTCTCGAACCCACCGTTCATCGCTGGCCGCCGTCACAACCGGCCTCCTCCCCCACTTTGCGTTTGCGCAAAGCCGCCCCTCCCACGGCAACGTATATTTTTTCTTGCAGGAATTTGCATTTCTGCAAAAACGGCTCGCGCGCCCTCCTTGGCGCCGGTCCGCATCTCCATGCCGGAACCGACCCATGCCCAATTTCCAGCGTTCCAGCCTGAACCGCACACTGACGATGATGTCGCTGCTGTCCACCGGCAGCGCGCTGGTCATCGTGTTCCTCGCCTTTGCCGTCGCCTCGGTGCTGAACGGGCGCAAGGACGAGAGCATGCAGCTTTCGTCGCTGGCCGGCGTGGTTGCCACCAACAGCGCCGACGCCCTGGTCTTCAACGACCGCAGCCTGGCCGGCGCCTTGCTCGCGGCATTGGCGGCCAAGGAGGAAATCTCGGGCGCCGCCCTGTACGACCGCAAGGGCCAACTGTTCGCCTCCTGGCAGTCGCCGGCCCACGAGGGCGCGCCGCCGGCGCCGCGGCTGGACGCCTTCGATGCCGCCGCGCTGGAGGCCGCCAGCCTGGCCGGCTCGCGCATCTGGTCGCCGCGCATGCGCCTGTACCGGCCGGTGACCAGCGCCCACAGCCAGGTCGGTGCGATCGTCATCGAAGCCGATCTGCTGGCCATGTGGCTGGACATCGCCAGCAGCGTGGGCGTGATCGGCGCGGCGATGTGCGTGTCGCTGCTGGTGTCGCTGGTGCTGGCGCGCCGCTTCACGCGGGCGATCGCCGACCCGGTGACGAAACTGATCCACACCGCGCGCAAGGTGTCGGAAAGCCAGAACTACACCCTGCGCGTGGCCAACGGGCGCGACGACGAACTCGGCGCCCTGATCGAGAGCTTCAACAACATGCTGGCCCAGATCGAGGGCCGCGGCGCGGCGCTGACCCACCACCGCGACGAACTGGAACGGCAAGTCTCGGTGCGCACCGAGCAGCTGGAACGCGCCAAGAACGCCGCTGAAGCGGCCAGCCGCGCGAAGAGCGCTTTTCTTGCCACCATGAGCCACGAGATCCGCACGCCGATGAACGGCGTGCTGGGCATGGCCGAGATGCTGCTCGGGACCGAGCTCACCGACAACCAGCGCAACTACACGCGCCTGGTCAAGCGCTCGGGCGAGCACCTGCTGGTAATCATCAACGACATCCTCGACTTCTCGAAGATCGAGGCCGGCAAGCTGACCATCGAGTACATCAACTTCAACCTCTGGGACCTGCTGGAAGACATCCACACCGTCTACACGCCGCAGGCGCAGGCCAAGGGCATCGCCCTCGACTTCGACATCGCCAACGACATCCCGGTGGCCATCTGCGGCGACCCGAACCGGCTGCGCCAGATCATGGCCAACCTGCTCGGCAACGCCATCAAGTTCACCGAACAGGGCCGGATCCAGGCCGCGGTGCGCGTCGCCAGCGAAGACAGCCAGGCCGTGATGCTGCGCTTCGAGGTGCGCGACACCGGCATCGGCATCGCGCAGGACGCGAGGAGCCGCATCTTCGAGGCCTTTTCCCAGGCCGACGACTCGACCACCCGCAAGTACGGCGGCACCGGCCTGGGCCTGGCGATCTCGAAAGAGCTGGTCGAGCTGATGGGCGGGACCATCGGCGTCGAGCGCGGCAAGCCGCAAGGCTCGGTGTTCTGGTTCACGGTCGGCTTCGACAAGCGCCGCGTCGACCCGGACGCGCCAGGCGTCGCTACGCCGGGCAGCCGCCAGCACACCCTGGCCGGCCTGCGCGTGCTGGTGGTCGACGAGGCGCACGACAGCCGCGTCGGCCTGGAACGCCACCTGGCCGCCTGGGAAGCCACCTGCGCCAGCGCCACCGGCGCCGCCGACGCGCTGGCGCAGCTCGAGGCCGCCGCGCGCGCCGGCCAGCCTTTCGACGCGGCCGTGCTCGACATGGAACTGCAGCAGTCGAGCGGCCTGCTGCTGGCCGCGACCATCAAGGCCAATCCGGTCACGCGCCCGACGCGCCTGGTCTTGCTCAGCCCCGAGCGCCTGGCGGCCGATCCGGTGCAGCGGCGCGAAGCGGGCGTGGCCTACCAGCTGATCCAGCCGGCGCGCGCCGCCGATTTGTTCGCCTGCCTGGCCACGCGCCCGCGCGGCGCCACCGCGCCGGCGCCCCAGTTCATGCCGCCGCCCGCAGCGCCGCAGCCGGGCGGCGTGACGCGCGTGCGGCGCGTGCTGCTGGCCGAGGACAACCCGGTGAACGTCGAAGTGGCGAAGGCGATGCTGGAAAGCCTGGGCCTGCAGGCGCAGGTGGCGCACAACGGCGCCGAGGCGCTGCAGGCGGTGCGCGCCGGCGAATTCGAGGCGGTGCTGATGGATTGCCAGATGCCGGTGATGGACGGCTTTGCCGCCACCGCCGCGATCCGCCGCGCCGAGAGGGAATCCGCCGGCGCCCGCCAGGCGCCGCGCCCGCTCCCCATCATCGCGATCACCGCCAACGCCCTGCAGGGCGACCGCGAAGCCTGCCTTGCCGCCGGCATGGACGACTATTTGTCGAAGCCCTTCTCCCAGCAGCAGCTGGCCGCCGTCATCGGGCGCTGGATCGCACTGCCGCTGGCCGCCGGCGTGCACCATGGCGACGCCCTCCCCACCCTGCCGCCGGAAACGCGCGCCGTGATCCAGCGCGAGGTGATCAACGGCGCCGCGCTGGACAAGATCCGGGCCCTCAGCCGCGATGGCGGCGACGTGCTGGTGCAGAAGGTGATCAACGCCTACGTCGGCGACGTGCCGCGCCACCTGCGCACGCTGCGCCAGGCGATCGGCGGCGTCGACGCCGGTACCGTCAAGCGCGTCGCCCACAGTTTGAAGTCGGCCAGCGCGAACGTCGGCGCCGAGGCCCTGGCCGGCCTGTGCAAGGACCTCGAACAACTCGGCCGCGCCGACACCATCGACGGCGCCGACGCCCTCCTCGCCGACATGGAACACGCGTTCCAGGCGGTCCGCGATTCGCTTCACGCCATGCTAGAGAAGGAAACCTGAGATGTCCGCTTCCACTTCTTCCCAACGCGGCGTCGTGCTGGTGGCCGACGACGATCCGGTAATGCGCATGCTGATGCTGGAGATGCTGGCCCAGGTCGGCCTTGACGCGATCGAGGCCGCCGACGGCGCCCAGGCCGTGGCGCTGGCGCAGGAGCGCCGTCCCGACCTGATCCTGATGGACGTCGAGATGCCGCACATGGACGGCTTCGCGGCCTGCCGTGCAATCCGCCGCAACGAGGCCGACGGCTCCCAGGTGCCGATCGTGATGGTCACCGGCGGCGACGACATCGAAGCCGTCACCAGCGCCTACGAGGCCGGCGCCACCGACTTCGTCTCGAAGCCGATCAACTGGCCCATCCTCGGGCACCGCGTGCTGTACGTGCTGCGCGCCAGCGACGCCATCGCGCGCCTGCGCATCGCCGACGCCCAGAACCGCGCGGTGCTGGCGGCAATCCCGGACACCTTCTTCCGCATGAACCGCGACGGCTTCTACCTGGATTACGAGCCGGGCCACGAGCGGCCGGGCCACGAGAGGCCGGGGCATGACCGCCCCGGTCACGAGCGTCCGCCCGGCGAACGCAGCGTGCGCGCAGCCGACCACGGCCAGGCGCCCTTCTCAAGCGAACGCTGCATCGGCCGCCACATCGGCGAGGTGCTGCCGCGCCCGATCGCGGCGCGCATGCTCGAGCAACTCGGCGAAGTGCTGCGCACCCGGGAAATCCGCTCGGTCGAATACGAGTTGATCCGCTTCGGCGCGGTCCAGCACTTCGAGGCGCGCCTGGTCGCCACCAGCCCTTCCGAGGTGCTGGGCCTGGTGCGCGACATCAGCGAACGCAAGCGCACCGAGGAGCAGATCCGGCGCCTGGCCTATTGCGACAGCCTGACCGGCATCCCGAACCGCCAGGCCTTTCTGGAAAACCTGGAACGCGAACTGCAGCGCTCGAAAATCGGCAACAAGAAGTTCGCCGTGCTGTTCATGGACCTGGACGCCTTCAAGCGCATCAACGACACCCTCGGCCACAACGTCGGCGACCACCTGCTGAAAATCGTCTCGGAGCGCCTGCGCGAAACGATCCGCCCGAGCGACCTGGTGTCGCGCGGCGATGCCGGCGCCGACGACGCCGATGCGGATTCGGCCTCGAACCTGGCGCGTCTGGGCGGCGACGAATTCACCATCCTGATCCCCGACCTGGAACGGGTGGAACACGCGCTGAACGTGGCGCACCGTGTAAAAGAAGCGATGCGCCGCCCCTTCCTCATCGACGGCAATGAGATCTTCGTGACCGCCAGCATCGGCATCTCGCTGTTCCCGGAAGACGGCGACGACTGCAATTCGCTGCTGAAGTTCGCCGACACCGCCATGTACCACGCCAAGAACTGCGGCAAGAACAACGCCAAGCTGTACAGCTCTTCGCTGACGATGCAGATCATGAGCCACGTGAAGCTCGAGGTCGGGCTGCGCCGCGCGCTGCAGAACGACGAACTCTACCTGCTCTACCAGCCGCAGCTCGACGTGCGTTCGCAGGAAGTGGTGGGCGTGGAAGCCCTGGTGCGCTGGCGCCATCCGGAACGCGGCATCATCTCGCCGACCGAGTTCATCCCGCTGGCCGAGGAAACCGGCCTGATCGTGCCGATCGGCGAATGGGTGCTGCGCACGGCCTGCAACCAGGCGCGCGCCTGGCAGCGCCACGGGGGGCGCGCGCTGCGCATGGCAGTGAATCTCTCGGCCAAGCAGTTCAAGGACGAGAATCTGTCGCAGATCGTGCTCTCCGCCCTGATTGACACCGGGCTCGACCCGAAGCTGCTGGAACTCGAACTGACCGAGGGTACGCTGATGGACGACGCCCTGGCCACGCTGGCCACGCTCGAGCAGCTGCGCCGCATCGGCGTCTACCTGTCGATCGACGACTTCGGCACCGGCTACTCGTCGATGAACTACCTGAAGCGCTTCGACGTGCGCGCCCTGAAGATCGACCGCAGCTTCATCAACGGCCTGCCCCAGGACTCGGAGAATGCCGCCATCACGCGCGCCATCATCGCCATGGCCCACGGCCTGAAGATGGCGGTGGTGGCCGAAGGTGTCGAGACCGACGAGCAGCTGGTGCTGCTCGAAGAGTACGGTTGCGACATGGTGCAGGGCTACTTCCTGGGTCATCCGTCGACGGCCGAGGCCATCACCCAGATGCTGGGCACGCTGCGCCTGGTGCTGCCGTCGAGCTGAGCTAGCGCTGCGGCGCCAGCGTCAGCGTATGGCGCGCCGCCCCCGGCAGCAAGGGCAGCGGCGTGCCCTTCACCCATTCCGCGTGCCCCTTGCGGAACCAGGGCGACAGCGGATGCCCGCTCTGCCCGCCCGGCATGTTGTACAAGCCTTCTTCCTCGCGTCCCGGCGACACCGTCATGCGCTCGGACTGGCCGAACTTCGGCCCGGCCACGCGCGGCATGTGGGCGTCGCCCGGCAGCTGGTCGGGCGGCATGCCGAGCCAGCCGGCCAGGGCCGGCACCGCCAGCGCGATCGGATGCGTGATCGCCGCCGTGTTGCGCTGGCCCCAGGTTGCCTGCGCGAGCGGCAGGCCTTCCTTGTCGAGGTCGGCGATCACGCGGTCGACGGCGGCCAGCTGCAGCGCGCGCCAGCTCTTGTGCCCGGCGGGCAGCCAGCCGGCCGGCTGGGCGTCGAGCAGGCGCGCCAGCACCGCCGGCCAGCGCGGGTTGGCGCTGCCCATGCTGGCTTTCGGATCGAGCTTCGCCAGCTGCTCGTTGACGCCGGCGAACAACAGGTCGTGCAGCGCCCACATGAAATTGCGCGCCAGCCGGTAGCCGCGCGAATCGACATCGGCGCGGCCGTTCCAGCTGGTTTCCAGCAGGCGCCGGAACTCGGCGCGGCGCGGCTGGCCGGCGGTGGCGGCCGGGTCCAGCACGGCCAGGGCGCGCTCGCGCCACAGGGCGATGAAGCGCGCGCGGTCGTCCAGCGCCGCCTGGAAGGCGTGGGCGACGTCGGTGCGCCCGCCGAGGCGGTGCACGCGGTCGGCCAGCTGGGCGTTGCGCATGCCGAGGTCGTAGCCACCGTCGCCCAGCAAGGCGCCGCCCGGCCCTGCCAGCTGGCGGCTGTTGGCGGTGGTGATCTGGCCCTCGGGGGGATTCACCACGCGCGGATAATCCTGGGGCGCCAGCAGCCCCTGCCAGCCCGGCGTGGCGGCGCCAGGCGCCAGCGGAAAGCTGTTGCCGGCGCCCGGGTCGGCCCGGCGCGGCAGCATGCCGGCGATGGTCCAGCCGATGTTGCCGGCGCGGTCGCCGCCGACGAAATTCTGGGCCGGGATGCCGTCGGTATTCGCGATGGCCATGGCCGCCTCCAGCGTCTCCGCCGTTTCCAGCTTGAGGTGGTTCAGGTTCACCGCCTGCGGCTGGTGCGCCACCCAGTGCACCGCGTAGTGCTTGCCGCCGGATGCGCGCAGCGGCCCGAGCGAACTCTCGCGCACCAGCAGGCGCTCGCCGGGCGCGCCTTTTACCAGGATGGTCTCGGCGTGCTCGGCCAGGCGCTCCCAGCCCGCTGGCGTGCGCACTTCGTTCGGGCGCGCAGCGTCGACGCCGACTTCGACCAGGTCCAGGGTATCGCCATAGCTGTTGGTGAAGCCCCAGGCCACGTGCCCGTTGCTGCCGGCGATGACCAGCGGCGGCGCGCCCGGCAAGGTCACGCCAACCAGGCGCCGCTGCACGCCCTGCGCGTCCGGATACAGCAGCGCCACGCGGTACCAGATGTTGGGCAGTTGCAGGCCCAGGTGCATGTCGTCGGCGACGATGGCCGCGCCACTGGTGCTGCGGCTGCCGGCAATCGCATAGTTGTTGCTGCCGACCGCGTCGACGAAGTCGTTCGAGGCCAGTTGCAGCGGCGCCTCGGGCTGGCGGCCCCACCAGCTTGGTGCGGCCGGCGGCAAGGGCGCGTCCGGCGCGGCGGTGTAGGCGCTGCCGTCGAGCGGCGCATCCCAGCGCGAGGCCTGGGGCAGCATAAAGGCGAGCTGGGCGGCGTCGCTGTGCGCGCGCAGCCAGCCGCGCGCCAGTTCGCGCCCTTCCTGGTTGCCCTGCAAGTCGATGTACATGGCCCACACGGCGAGCAGCGAATCCTCGGCGCGCCAGGCTTGCGGCGCGCCGCCGGCCAGCAGGTATTCGAAGGGGCGCGCCTTCAGGGCGTGCAAGCCGGCATTCACGCCGTCCACATAGCGGTCGACGAAGGCGCGTTCCTGCGGCGCCAGCAGCGCCAGCGATTGTTGTGCGCGGGCGCGGAAGCGGTGCAGGCGGCGCGCCCGGTCCAGCGGCAGCGCGCGCGGGCCGAACAGCTCGGCCAGTTCGCCGGCGGCGGTGCGGCGCAGCAAGTCCATCTGGAAGTAGCGCTCCTGGGCGTGCACGAAGCCGGTGGCGTAGGCGACATCGAGCCGGTTCTGGCCGCGGATCAAGGGCACGCCCATGTCGTCGCGCTCGATGCTGACCGGTGCGGCCAGGCCGGCGCCGCTGCGCTGGCCGTCGAGCTGGGGCAGGCTGGCGCGCAGGAATAGCCAGCTGCCCAGGGCGGCAAGCAGCAGGAGCAGCAGCAGGGTCGCGACACTCCACCCGGTCCAGGCCTTCCAGGTCTTCCCGCTGAGCTTGCCCATGTGCTCCCCTTGTTTCTATTTGTTAAGTTGGGCATCTTGCCAGAAAAACCACTCTTGAGAAAGGCTTACACGTGCCTATATACCGATAAGCAGGCTCATGGGCGGAGCGCGATTGGCGGCGATCGAGCAGTATCGCAGCGATTGCGCTAAGCTCGAATCGGGGTCTGGATTCGGGACAAACCAACAAACGAGGAGTCAATGATGCGTACCCTCATCGTACTATCGGCAGCACTGGTGCTCAGCGCCTGCGCCACCCCGCAAGAAAAGGCCGCACGCAAGCAGGCCGAAATGGCTGAACTGATGCAGGTGTACGGTCCGGCCTGCGACCGGCTCGGCTACGCCCAGCAGTCGGATCAATGGCGTAACTGCATACTCAGCCTGAGCACGCGCGACGAAGTCCAGCGCGCCGGCAACTATGGGCCGTATGGCGGCTGGGGCCCGGGCTGGCGCGGCGGGTTCTGGGGCCGTGGCTGGTAAAGCCGGGCACAGGTTTCCTTGGTTACCGCCCTGCGCGTTGTGAGCAAGTGCTCCACCAGCCGCTGGGCATGCGCAAGCAGGCGCGGATGGCGCCCGTCCGGCGGATGCAAACTCAGGCGCACCAGCGGCGCCCCGGCCTGCCAGCGCGCGGCCAGGCCGGCGGCGAGCGGCGACAGCAGCCGTCCGCTGCGGTTGCGCGCGGCGTAGACCAGCGAAGGGGCGAACAGCGCCGGGCCGTGCGGCGTCATCTCCAGCCGCGGGGCCGGCGTTCGGAGGGGTGGGGAAGCTGCATCCGGCGTTCCCTTCCCGTCTGCAACACCCGGTTTTCCAGCACTATCCGCGAATTCAGCGTCGACGCCACCGCCCAGCAAGTGCAGGCGCGCGAAGGTCGTCGTGTAGGCGAAGTCATATTCCTTCAGGGCCTCCCAGGCGCCCTGCCCCATCAGCCAGGCCGGCGGCACGAAGCCGCTGGCCGTCCAGCCGCGTGCGCGGAACCACGCCAGCCCGCGTTCGATCCGGCGCCGCGCCTCGCCAGCCGATAAGGCAGCGAACTCGCCTTCGCGCTGGGTGTAGACGCCGCGCAGGAAACGCTGGCGCAGGTTCGCCGCCCGCGCTTCGGTGTCGAGGTGGGTATAACCGTGCAGCACCAGCTCATCGCCGCGCGCCAGCGCCGCATCCAGCCCGGCGCGCATGGCCGCGTCGTCATCAAGCCGGCCGTGGTAATGCGGCACCACCAGCCAGCTCAGGGGAAGGTCGGCCACCGTGCGCAAGGCTGCGGCCAGGCGCGCGCAATCGTCCCAAGTCGAGGGAGCGACGTCGTGGATCGACACGCACAGCAGCGGCGGCACGTCCGGCGCCGCCTGGCCCGGCCCGGCCATCGCCTCAGTCCGAAACACAGATCGGCTCCGCGCCCGGCTCGCCGCGTTCGCGCTGCCCCAGCACGGCCTGGTAGCGCCGCATCACCTGCGGCAGGATCTGGTCCCAGTCGTAGTACTCGGCCGCCTTGTGGCGGGCGTTGGCGCCGAGTTCCTTCAGGTTGCGTTCGTAGATGGCCGCGATGGCGCCGGCCAGGCTGTCGACGCTGTTCGGCGCCGCCAGCAGGCCGGTCTGGGCATCGACCAGCTCCCCCACCCCGCCGCCGGTGGTGGCCACCACCGGCAAGCCGCAGGCCATGGCTTCGAGCACGATGAGGCCAAAGGTTTCGCAGTCGCCCGGATGGACCAGCACGTCGCAGCTGGCCAGCAGCCGCGCCAGCTGGCGCTGGTTGCGCTTGAACGGGATGTAGGTGATTTGCGGATAGCGCGGCAGCGCGGCGCCGCCGCCGATCAGGACCAGGTGATAGGGCCGGCCCAGCTTGCGCACGGCCTCGATCAGCAGCGGCAGGTTCTTTTCCGGCGTGAAGCGCCCGGCATACACCAGCAGGCGCGCATTCTCCGGCAAGCGCAGGTGGGCGCGCAGGGTCTCGACCCGGCGCGCCGGATGGAACACGGCGCTGTCGATGCCGAGCGGCTGGTGGCGCACGCCCTGCACACCGATGTCCTCGAGCTGGGCGACCATGGCGCGGCTGGGCGCCAGCACGAGGTCGAACTGGCGGTACAGATGGGCCAGGTATTTGCGGGTGACGCCTTCGATGGCCTGGCCGAAGCGCGGGCGCACCAGGCGCGGCAGGTCGGAGTGATAGAAGGCGATGGCCGGCACGCCGAGGCGGCGGCGCAGGCGCAGGCCGGCCCAGGCGCTGTGGCCGGCGTCGCCGGCTTCGATCAGGTCGGGGCGGGCCTGGTGCAGCAGGCGCAGCGGCGCGCGCACCGAGGTGGGCATGCGAAAGCCGTTGATGCCGGGCAGCGACATGGACGGCAGGCGCACCAGGGCCGGCGCATCGCCGCCGCTGGCCACATTCGGGCTGAGGATGGTGTGGCGAAAGCGCCCCTGGCGCGCCAGCCAGCGCGCCTTGGCATTCAGGTAGGTGCTCACGCCATTGCCTTCGGTGGCGTAGAACATCGTGATGTCGACGAGGTGCATATGCGGGTTCACATGAAGTGAGCCCACGATAGCAGCGGACTTCGGACCTCGATTGCGCGCACGCAAACGGGACGAGCACCGCTGCGGGGCTACTGGATGAGGCCGATTATGCGGTACGGCGATCGAGCATGGCGCGCGCGATGGTGCCGGCGTCGACGTATTCGAGTTCGCCGCCCACGGGCACGCCGCGCGCCAGGCGGCTGACCTTCAGGCCGCGCGCCTTCAGCATTTCGCTGATGTAATGGGCGGTGGCTTCGCCCTCGTTGGTGAAATTGGTGGCAAGCACCACTTCGCCGACGATGCCGTCGGCTGCGCGGCCAACGAGTTTTTCCAGGTGCAGGTCTTTCGGGCCGATGCCGTCCAGCGGCGACAGCCTGCCCATCAGCACGAAGTACAGGCCCTTGAAGGTGAGGGTCTGCTCGATCATCAGCTGGTCGGCCGGGGTCTCGACCACGCACAGCATCGTGTGGTCGCGGTCCTGGTCGGCGCACATGTCGCAGACCTCGGTGTCGGCAAAGGTATTGCACATCGCGCAGTGGTGCACCGTGTCGACGGCCTGGTAGAGCGCGCGCGACAGCATCGCGGCGCCCTCGCGGTCGTGCTGCAGCAGGTGGAAGGCCATGCGCTGGGCCGATTTCGGCCCGATGCCGGGCAGGCGGCGCAGCGCCTCGGTCAGGAAGTCGAGCGACTTGGACATGGGCGCTGGGCCAGGTGCTTAGAACGGCATCTTGAAGCCGGGCGGCAGGCCAGGCATGCCGGCGGTCAGGCCGCTCATCTTCTCGGCGGCGGTGGCTTCGGCCTTGCGCACGGCGTCGTTGAAGGCGGCGGCGACCAGGTCTTCGAGCATGTCCTTGTCGTCGGCCAGCAGCGATGGGTCGATCTGGACGCGCTTGACGTCGTTCTTGCAGGTCATGGTGACCTTCACCAGGCCGGCGCCGGACTGGCCTTCGACTTCGACCAGCGCCAGTTGCTCCTGCGCCTTCTTCATGTTGTCTTGCATGGCTTGCGCCTGTTTCATCAAGCCTGCGAGCTGGTTTTTCATCATGATGCGTTCTCCAAAGATAGTGGGGGATAGGGTTCAGGCTGCCGGCGGCTTCACAGAGCCGGGCACGACGAAGGCATTGAAGGTGCGCTCCATGTCCTGCACGAAGGCGTCGCCGGCGACCACCGCTTCGGCCTGGCGCTGGCGCTCTTCGCGCACAGCCTTGGCTTCGGCGCTGGCCGTGTACCAGGTCGGACCGAGTTCGGTTTCCAGGTTGACGCGCATGGCGGGAAAACGTTCCTGCAGCGCGGCCTGGAGTTTTTCGCTGTTGCCGCTGGCGCGCAGGGTATCGACCGGCACACGCAGGCGGAACACGGCGGCGCCGCTGTCGGTGCGGCAGTCGATCAGTTCGGTCTGCAGGGCCAGCTGCTGCGATACCCCGCGCAAGGCCAGGCCGGCGGCCAGGGCCGGCCAGTTGCCGTCCCAGTCGAGCTCGGGCACCGGTGTGACGACATAGGCGTGCGGCGCCGTGGCGGGCGCACGCACGGCCGGGGCCGGCGCCACCACGGCCGGCGCTTCCGAGGCCACCGCGGTGTCGTCGGAAAATTCGGTGACCCAGGAAGGCGGGCCGTCTTCATCGGCGACCTGGTAGCCGGCCTGGGCTTGCGGCCTGGCCTCGGCCTGCGCCTGGGATGCTGCCTGGGCTTGCGGACGGTCCCAGGGCGGCGGCGTGGCGCCCGGACGGGCGGCGACGGGCGCGGCCATGGCGGCCGAAGGGCCGGACGGTGCGGACGGCGGCGCCATGCGCGCAGCCGGGGCGCCGCCCTGGCCGAGGTTGATCGGACGGCCGCCATCCGGAGCCGGTGCAGCAGCCGGCGCGGCGGGTGCGGCGGCCGGCGGCGGCGCATCGGCGCCCGGACGCTTCGGCGGCGTGCGCTGGCCCGAGGCCGCGCGCGCCGCTTCCAGCGCGGCGTTGATGGCGGCGCGGGCGGAATTCATGGCCGGCGCCGGATTGGCGGCAGCCGCCGGCGCAGGCGGTGCGCTCGGGCGTGGCGCCGGCGCCGCAGGCGCGGCAGCCGGGGCCGGGCTGGCGGCGGAAGGAGCAGCTGCAGCGGCGGCAGCGGCGGCGCGTCCGGCCGGCGCCGCAGCGCGCGGCGCGGCACTCGCCGCCGGCGCGGCGATGCGCTCGGCCCCGCCCTGCCCCGGACGGAACGCCAGCATGCGCAGCAGCGTCATCGTGAAGCCGGCATACTCGTCCGGCGCCAGGCCGATCTCGTTGCGGCCGTGCACGGCGATCTGGTAATACAGTTGCACTTCCTGCGGGTCGAAGGCTTCGGCCAGGCGCAGGATATCGGCCAGTTCCGGCAAGTCTTGCGGCACGGCGGCCGGCACCGACTGCGCCAGCGCGATCCGGTGCAGCAGCGTGCCCAGGTCTTGCAGGGCGCCATTGTACGACAGGCTGCGGCTGGCCATTTCGTCGGCCACGGCCAGCAGGTCGGCGCCATTCTCCAGCGCCAGGGCGTCGAGCAGGCGCACCAGGTAGGACTGGTCGAGCGCACCCAGCATGCCCTGCACCGCGTCGAGCGTGACGGCGCCGGCGGCGTAGGCGATGGCCTGGTCGGTCAGCGACAGCGCGTCGCGCATCGAGCCGTGCGCACCTTGCGCCAGCAGGCGCAGGGCCGGCTGCTCGAACGTCACGCCTTCCTGGCCGAGGATGTTTTCCAGGTGGCCGACGATGTGGCCCGGCGGCATTTGCTTGAGGTTGAACTGGAGGCAGCGCGACAGCACCGTGACCGGGATCTTTTGCGGATCGGTGGTCGCGAGGATGAACTTGACGTGCTCGGGCGGCTCTTCCAGCGTCTTCAGCATGGAATTGAACGCGTGGTTGGTCAGCATGTGCACTTCGTCGATCATGTAGACCTTGAAGCGCGCATTGCTCGGCGCGTAGATCGCCTGCTCGAGCAGCTGGGCCATTTCGTCGACGCCGCGGTTCGAGGCGGCGTCCATCTCGATATAGTCGACGAAGCGGCCGGCGTCGATGGCGCGGCAGGCTTCGCACTGCCCGCAAGGGTTGGCCGTGATCCCGCCGTTGCCGTCCGGGCCGATGCAGTTGAGCGACTTGGCAAGAATGCGCGACAGCGTGGTCTTGCCGACGCCGCGGGTGCCCGTGAACAGGTAGGCGTGGTGCAGGCGGCCCGTGTGCAGCGCATGCGTGAGCGCGCGCACCACGTGCTCCTGGCCGACCAGCGTTTCGAAGTTCTTGGGACGGTATTTGCGGGCGAGGACTTGATAGGACATGCCGCGATTTTACCGCAGTTGAGGCTTGCCGCGAACATTCGCGGCTGAGGTGGCGCTGTGCGGGGCTGCCGAAGAGGCAACAAAGTTTTATCTGCCGAACAATTGTTCAACAAATAGGCGTGCGGGTGCAGGCTGGGGGATGGAACAGGAATGGGAGGTGCGGCGAGAGGGGAAAACGAAGGAGGCGAGCCTGATCTGCGGCACTTGCGGTGAACGGCTGTGGCTGCTTCGTTCCCGACCTGACCAGGTAAACCATGCCACAATGCGCAGGGGCCCGCCAGACCGCATTATAACCGACGGCGCCCGCAATGTGGCAGCGTTTTTATTGCCGGGGAAATGGCGCATGCCTGGCCCGACTCGCGATCGTACGGTGGGCACTCCGTGCCCACGCGGTACGTACGGCACCCTGCACCGATGGCGGTGACATGTCGCTCGTGACGGGGCCGCGAGTCACCAACGCCTTCTCGGAATTTGTATCCGAGGCATTTTTCGCGAGCGACATCGCGCGGTAGCAGGCCAACCGCCCACGCACGTAACCGCATGGGCACGGAGTGCCCACCGTACGGTCGCCATTGCATCCAGAACCCGCGGGTCAGATTCCCAGCTGCTGCCAGATCGCGTCGACTTTCGTCTTCACTTCCGGCGCCATCACGATCGGGGTACCCCACTCGCGGTTCGTTTCGCCCGGCCACTTGTTGGTGGCGTCGATCCCCATCTTGCTGCCCAGCCCGCTGATCGGCGAAGCGAAGTCGAGGTAGTCGATCGGCGTGTTGTCGACCAACACCGTGTCGCGCGTCGGGTCGACCCGGGTGGTAATCGCCCAGATCACTTCTTTCCAGTCGCGCACGTCGACGTCCTCGTCCACCACGACAATGAACTTGGTGTACATGAACTGGCGCAAGAAGCTCCACACGCCGAACATCACACGCTTGGCGTGGCCGGCGTACTGCTTCTTCATCTGCACCACGGCCATGCGGTAGCTGCAGCCTTCCGGCGGCAAGTAGAAATCGGTGATCTCGCTGAACTGTTTCTGCAGCAGCGGAATAAAGACCTCGTTCAGCGCCACGCCCAGCACGGCCGGCTCGTCCGGCGGCTTGCCGGTATACGTGGAGTGGTAGATCGGGTCGCGGCGCATGGTGATGCGGTCGATCGTGAACACCGGGAAGCTGTCCTGCTCGTTGTAGTAGCCGGTATGGTCGCCGTAGGGCCCTTCCAGCGCATGCTCGAAACCCGACGGGTGATTCGCGTCCGGGTAGATATGCCCCTCCAGCACGATCTCGGCGGACGCCGGCACCCGCAGTTCGCTGCCGATGGCTTTCGTCAGCACCGTGCGCTGGCCGCGCAGCAGGCCCGCGAACTGGTATTCCGACAAACTGTCCGGCACCGGCGTCACGGCGCCGAGGATGGTCGCCGGGTCGGCGCCCAGGGCCACCGCCACCGGATAGGGCTGGCCCGGGTTGGCCAGGGCATGCTCGCGGAAGTCGAGGGCGCCGCCGCGGTGGGCCAGCCAGCGCATGATCACCTTGTTCGGCCCCAGCACCTGCTGGCGGTAGATGCCCAGGTTTTGCCGCTTCTTGTTCGGCCCCTTGGTAATCACCAGGCCCCAGGTGATGAGCGGCGCGATGTCGCCCGGCCAGCAGTGCTGGATCGGCAGGCGGCCAAGGTCGACGTCATCGCCTTCCCAGACGATTTCCTGGCAAGGCGCGCCCTTCACTTCCTTCGGCGCCATGTCCCACACGGCTTTCACGAGCGAGCCCATGTCCATGATGTCCTTGAAGCCGCGCGGCGGCTCGGGCTCCTTCAGGCGCGCCAGCACGTGGCCGATGCGGCGCAGCTCGCTCACATTGCTGGCGCCCATGCCCAGCGCGACCCGCTGCGGCGTGCCGAACAGGTTGGCAAGCACGGGGATGCTGTGGCCGGTCGGTTTTTCGAACAACAATGCCGGTCCCGCAGCGCGCAAGGTGCGGTCGCAGACCTCGGTCATCTCGAGATGCGGCGAAACCGGGATGGTTACCCGCTTTAATTCGCCTGTTTGTTGCAATTGGGACATAAAATCCCGGAGATCCGAATATTTCATCAAGTTTTGCTTGTTTTTTCGATTGCTTGAGGTTAATCAAATACTGAGGCCAAGTGATTGATTTGCCACGGTATTGCTGAGCCCGCTCATCAAAAGTCAGATTTAAAAGTTATAAAGCACGTTCGTGCTAGTATTGACTTGGTATAAAACACCTCCTAGAATCCGTCCTACTTGATGAGGCGGCCACATTTCGCAGTGATTGTAGCTGTTCTCATAACTTCACGGGGTCGGGGCCCCAACGACATTTTAAGGAGTGTTTTCACAAGGCGTCTGCCTTAGGAACTGAAGCTGGTTCCACCCCCGAGACAGTTGTTGAGCCACTGGAACGTCACCCGCCCTGGGTTCCTCGTCCAGCTGTAGCAAAGCAATGACGGCGTTTTGGCCAGCCCATGGATGGGTGGCCTGACGATTTTTCTGATGCACGGCATTGGTCACCCAGCCGCAGCGCCCTGAGCGCAGCGACGGGATCGCTTTTGCCGCGACAAAGGGGACTTCGATGATCAATCGTTTGTTCGGCACGAGCGCAAGGCTCGTCCACCTGGCCAGCCAGCCAGTCTCATGGTCCTCCATGGGCAAGACGGCGCGTGGTTTGATGACCACCATGCAGCACACCCTGACCGTTTTCGGTCTCTCGGCAGTGGCAGTAATGGCCCTGCTCTACACGAATCCGGACGCTGCCAAGAAAGTGTCCGCACTGCTGCACCCGGAAGCTGCCGCAGCCGCTGCCGCCCCGGTCGTGGTGGCACAGGCAGCACCTGCGCCTGTCGCACCGGAACCGGCCATCCTGGCCCATGACGCGAAACTGGCCGGCAACACCCGGCAGCAGCAGAACGTCACGTCCTGGCTGGCCAAGCGCTACCGCGTGGCCGGCGACGCCGCCAACATGCTGGTCTCGACCGCCTACACCACGGCGCACGAAGTCAAGCTCGACCCGCTGCTGATCCTGGCGGTGATGGCGATCGAATCGGGCCTGAACCCGTTCGCGGAAAGCCCGATGGGCGCCAAGGGCCTGATGCAGGTGATGGCCAAGGTCCACCACGACAAGTTCCAGGAAGTGGGCGGCGCCCAGGCGGCGCTGAACCCGGTTGCCAACATCCGTGTCGGCTCGCGTATCCTGAAGGAATACGTGAAGCGCACCGGCTCCGTCGAAGGCGGCCTCAAGACCTACGTGGGCGCTGCCGATTTCGAGTCCGACTCGGGCTATGGCGCCCGCGTCCTGGCCGAGTGGAATCGCCTGAAGCTGGTGTCGCGCGGCCAGAAAGTGCCGACCCGTACCCCGGCCGCCCCGGCCCAGATGGTCGTCAAGCAGGCCCAGCCGGCCGTCCCGGCATCCGCGGCGACTGCCGCCTCGGTTCCGGCGCCGAAAGCCGAGGAGGCTGAGCCAGCGGACACCCATGGCGCCACGCTGGCGAACCTGTAAGCAACGCGCTCTCTATATATAGAGGGACTGCTCAAGGCCACCGCCTGCGGTGGCTGTTTTTCGTCGCTGGCCGCTCGCTCAGAACTGCAAATCGCGGTCCTCGAACGGGACGCTGGGGCCCCTGCCGAGGATACGGTGCAGGACCGAGTTCATCGTGTTCGGATCGTTGTCGAAGCCGCCGTGGGTATCGCTTTTTGCGACCGCCCCGGCCGGCCCCTCGACACCGGACACGACGATGCCCGGCAAGCCATCGATGTGCGCATCCAGCAGGCTGTGCAGCGTGGCATCCTGGTCGAGGAACTTTTGCATGCCCAGCAAGGGCACTTCGCGCTCGCCTTCCAGGGCATTGCTGACCAGGTAGAGCAGGGATTTGCCGTAGGGCCCGACATCGTCGTCGAGTTCCCCGACCTTGCTCAGGATGTACAAGGTCGGCCGCGGGCACTTGTTCTCGTTGATGTGCGCAAGCATGGTCTTCTTGAACAAGTCGATGCGGATCGCCGGCGCGATCAATTGCAGGCTGCGCCAATTGACGCCCAGCCCGGCCAGGGCGGGCAGCGCGTGGGCGGTGAAGATCGAGCCGGCGCTGTGCGCCACCACGTGCAGCTCCCAGTCCCGGCCGCCGTCGGCATCGGCGATCGCCTTCCTGGCCAGCGCCGCATACTTGGCGATCAATTGCATGGCGCCGCTCTGGCGCACCGAGGCCAGGCGCGCGTTTTCCTTCATTTCGCCCCACAACTTGCCGGCGGGGCGCGCCAGGGTCAGCTCGAACACGCGGTCGCGCGCTTCGCGCAGATGGTCCAGGAAGCGGCCCTGGGCGCGTTCGTCGGCGTGCGAGAAGCTGTCCTCGATGATGTTGCGGGTCGAATTCAGCCAGTCGCTTTCCCACATGATGTGCAGCGGATAGATCTCGTTCTTCAGGCAGACGTCGCGATAGGCCACGATGCGCTTGGCCGCGTCCTTCTCGCCGTTCAGTCCGCCATGGATGAAGAGCATCACGCGCCGCTTGCTCCAGCCGGCGGTGCGCTTCGGGATGGTTTCCATGAACAGGCGCCGCAGGTCGTCCTCGGTGGTCCAGTAATCGCCGCTATCTGACAAATCGCCGTTGTTGCCGACGTCGATCACATACGGGCGGATATCGGCCAGCGGGATCGCCTGGCCGGCGCGGAAGCGCCCGCTGGTCTTGTCGGCCGCGCCGCGCTGCCAGAGGTCGGCCATCACCGGCACGCCCAGCTGCGCCACCCAGACGTCGGTGGCGTGCAGCATGAAGTCTTCGTAGGGGAGCAGCGCGAAGCCGCCCGCGCCCCAGCCCACGCCCCAGGAATTCTGCACCACGAAGCCTTGCGCCGTGTAGCCGACCAGGGCCACCGCGTGGCCGCCGTCGGCGCGGCCGAGGCGGCTGATCACCGGCAGCGTCATCCGTTCGCCCGAGGCGTCGCCGACCGTGACCGTCGCCGGCCCCGGCTCGCCCCAGCCGGCATGCACCATCAGGCTGGCATACACGATGCCGACTTCGTTGAGGGCGGCATGCACATGGCGCACCTGGCGGAAATCGACGCGGAAGTAGGCGCCACCGGGCGTGCGCATGCTTTTATGGGCCAGCTCCTCGCTCAGGTGGTGGGCGCCGTACATGATGTCCGACCAGTCGTTGCGCTCGCACACGCCGTGGCGCTCCCAGGCCTTCATCGCCCCGCGCGCCGACGAACCCGAATAATTTTCTCCCGGCCATTCGTCATAGCGCCGCGCCAGCTCGTACAGCATGCGCGGGCTGACGGCGCGGCCGGCGCCGCGCTGCTTCAGCAGGTAATTGATGACGGCCGCGAGGGCGAAGCCGGTGCAGGCGCCGTCGCTGCCCTGGTCGAGGATTTCCGGCACTTGGTGGCAATTGATCAGCTCATCAGGCAGGGGACGCAGGCTGGGCTGGTAGGGCCAGTCGGCGCTGTCGATGCGGTCGGGAAAGCTGTCGAGCTTGCGGTTCAGGCGCTGCTCGGTGCTCAGCGCCTGCGGCTCCTCGCGCCGCGACGGTGCGTCGGGGCGCGTGGTTTTCGGCGCGGACTCGCGGGCGACCGCTTCTTCGCCTGTGCCGGCGCGCAGGTCGGGCCTGGTGATGACATCGTCGTTTGCCATTTTCAGTTCTCCCCCGGAGCCGCCCCGGCTCGCCTGGCCGGCTCTCGGACATGTGAAGGAGGCGCGAGCCGCCGATCACTGCAAACCGGTCAACCGCGAGCGTGCGAATAAATCGCCATGGCTGCGTTGCGTCGTCTCGCCGTACTCAAGTACTGTCTTCGACGACGCGCCTTGCCCTGACGATTTCTTCTCACGCTCTCTGGGTGAAGAAGCTGCCGGCTTATTCTTGTCGAAATGCGCAATACGGAATCTTCACGATCGAGTATAAGCAGCCCCGAGTGGAAGGCAAAGCAGCTTTTGGCGGCAAGCCGCAGATCATGCGGGCGGCATGGCGGACGTGCGTTTTGCGGCATTGTTGCTGGCTGGACGCGCGGACAGCGCCAAACAAAAAGGCGCTGTCACCGTTTCCTGTTGGGCTGACTGAACTGTCGAGCTTCCAGGCTGTCTGAGCATGATCGGGTTCGGACAGCGGAGGCATCGGTGCAGACTGGCAGCTTCAGTAAATGGCTTGCAGGACTGGAAAAGCTGAGCAAGCCACAGCGCGAGCAGGTGCTGGAACGCTTGCGTCCGGCACTTGGGCTCGACCGGCTTTGCGCCGCGATCGAGGCGGCGACACCGGCCCGGCTACCCTGCCCGGCCTGCCAGGGTGAACGGCATCACAAGCATGGCCGCGACCGCAGCGTGCAGCGCTACCGCTGCTGCGCCTGCGGCAAGACCTTCAGTGCCTTGACCGGCACGCCGCTGGCGCGCCTGCGGCACCGCGGCCGCTGGCTCGATTACCTGGAGCGGATGCTCGACGGGCAGCCGGTGCGCAAGGCGGCGGCTGCCCTCGGCATCCACCGCAACACGAGTTTCCGCTGGCGCCACCGCTTCCTGGCCTGGGCCAAGCACGACCGTCCTCTCCTGCTGGGCGGCATCGCCGAAGCCGACGAACTGTTCCTGCTCGAATCGCAGAAGGGTTCACGCAAGCTCGACCGGCCGGCACGCAAACGCGGTGGTGTCGCCCGCCGGCGCGGCATCAACCGCGACCACGATTGCATCCTGGTGGCACGCGACCGCACCGGCGCCACCTTCGATTTCGTCACCGGGCGCGGCGCGCTGACGGTGGCCCAGCTGCACCGGCACCTGCTGCCGGTCCTCGAGCGCGACGTGCTGCTGGTGAGCGACGCACATGCAGCCTACCGCGCCTTTGCACGTGAAACCGGCATCTCCCACGAATTCGTGAACCTGCAGGCGGGCGAGCGGGTGCGCGGCGCAGTCCACGTGCAGAACGTGAATGGCTACCACCGGCGTTTTCGGGAATGGCTGGCACGCTTCCACGGGGTCGCTTCGAGTTACCTGCCGAACTACCTGGGCTGGCGCTGGGCAGTCGATGGTGGGCGGATTGTTTCTGCCGAACAGTTCCTGCGAGCGGCACTGGGCTGGCCCAACACGCAACGGTGACAGCGCCAACAAAAAGCCACCGCACCGCGAGGCAACGGTGGCTTTCAGCCAGCCCTACTATATAGAAAGGCTTAGCGGCGCGCGTCGGCCGCCACTTCTTCCGGACGCAGCTTGCCGGCCAGCTTGTCGAGCACGCCGTTCACATACTTGTGCCCGTCGATACCCCCGAACGACTTGGTCAGCTCGACCGCCTCGTTGATCACGACGCGGTAAGGAATGTCCGGGTAGTTCTTCAGCTCGTAGGCGCCCAGCAGCAGCACGCCGTGCTCGATCGGCGACAGTTCGGCGATGCTGCGGTCGATCAGCGGCGCGATCGCTTCGCGCAGCTCGAGCGAGGTGCTGATGGTGCCGTTCAGCAGGCCGGCGAAGTAGTCGCCGTCGGCCTTGTCGAAACCATGCGCCTGGCGGATGTTCTTCGCCACCGTGCTCGACGGCTCATTGTTCAGCAGCCATTGGTACAGGCCCTGCAGCGCGAACTCGCGCGCGCGGTGGCGCGGGGTGCGGTTCTTGCTCGGGTTGGCGTGGGTGGTGTTGTCGTTCATATTGCTCTTTCTATTACTCTTCTTCTTCCGGATGCAGCTCTTCGAGCGCCATCAGGAGGTTGGCCATCTCGACGGCCACCTTGGCGGCGTCGGCGCCCTTCTCGGCCATGCGCGCTTCGGCTTGCGCATCGTTTTCGGTGGTGAGGATGGCGTTCGCGATCGGAATGCCGTAGTCCAGGCCGATGCGGGTAATGCCGGCGCCCGACTCGTTCGAGACCAGCTCGAAGTGGTAGGTTTCGCCGCGGATCACCGCGCCCAGCGCGACCAGCGCGTCGAACTGCTGGGTCTCGGCCATCTTTTGCAGCGCCAGCGGCACTTCCAGCGCGCCCGGCACGGTCACGTGCAGGATGTCTTCGTCGGCCACGCCCAGGCGTTTCAGTTCTGCCAGGCAGGACGACAGCAGGCCGTGCCCGACGTCGGCATTGAAGCGCGCCTGCACGATCCCGATGCGCAGGTCTTCGCCCGTCATGTTGCTTTCATAAGTTCCTACGGTCATGGCTGCCCTCTTCTTGTTCGTTTAGATAGATAGTGAAAGTGTACCGCCTCAAGCAGCCGGACTCGCGATATATCCGGTAACTTCCAGGTCGAAACCGGTCATCGACGGCATCTTGCGCGGATTCGCCAGCAGCTTCATCTTGCCCACGCCCAGTTCCTTCAGGATCTGGGCGCCGATGCCATAGGTGCGCAGGTCCATCGTGGCGGCGCGGCCGCTCGGGCGGGCGCCCGGGGCATCGATCGAGGCGAATTGCGAGAACAATTGCTCGGCGGTTTCGCCGCAGTTCAGCAGCACCAGCACGCCGCTGTCGCTTTTCTTGATCGCGTCCATCGCCGAGGACATGGTCCAGGAGTGGGTCGTGGCCTTGTGCTCCAGCACGTCGAGGATGGACACCGGCTGGTGCACGCGCACCAGGGTTTCGTGGTCGCGCTCGATGTCGCCGTGGACCATCGCCAGGTGGGCGCAGCCGCTCGGCTTGTCGCGCCAGGCGATCAGCTTGAAGTCGCCATGGGCGGTGTTCAGGGTGCGCTCGGCAACGCGCTCGACCAGGCTTTCGTTCTGGCTGCGGTAATGGATCAGGTCGGCAATGGTGCCGATCTTCAGGTTGTGCTCTTTCGCGAACTCGATCAGGTCGGGCAGGCGCGACATGGTGCCGTCTTCCTTGATGATCTCGCAGATCACCGAGGCCGGGGTCAGGCCGGCCATTTCGGTCAGGTCGCAGCCGGCTTCGGTATGGCCGGCGCGCATCAGCACGCCGCCCTTGACCGCGCGCAGCGGGAAAATGTGGCCCGGCTGCACCAGGTCGTCGGGTTTCGCGTTCTTCGCCACCGCCACCTGGATGGTGCGGGCGCGGTCGGCCGCCGAGATGCCGGTGGTGACGCCTTCGGCCGCCTCGATCGAGACCGTGAAGTTGGTGCCGAACGAGGTGCCGTTGCGGGTGGTCATCATCGGCAGCGCCAGGCGGTCGCAGATCTCTTCCGCCAGGGTCAGGCAGACCAGGCCGCGCGCATGGCGGATCATGAAGTTGATCGCTTCCGGCGTGACGAAATCGGCTGCCAGCACCAGGTCGCCCTCGTTTTCGCGGTCTTCTTCATCGACCAGAATGACCATGCGCCCTGCGCGCAATTCGGCAACGATTTCCTGGGTGCTGGAGATAGACATGTGGATTCCTTGAGAGCGGTGACAGATGCGGGTGACAGATACGGTTGGCGCACGGGTGACGCGCCGCGCGCAATCCGCTATTTTAAAGGATTTGCCGGCATCCGGCCTCCCCTCCCGGCGATCCGGGCACGACAATGCCGCGCGCCCGCCATTCCATCCGTATCGACTCGTTGCACTACCACAACAAAATAGCAATTGTTCAAATACAATTGTTAAACGTAATGTCTTAGAATGCAACTTCGTGGTGTTTGCGACATCGACTGGATTATGATAGTCCGGTCTAACGCGTCGGCGTGCTGCCGCCGGCGTATTCTTGGAGTAGTCATGCTGGTACTGCCATTCGACCGTCAGTTCACCGCCGCAGCCCGGGAGAATCACTGATGGCCACCATCCTCATCGTTGACGACCGGCCGAGCAACCGCGCCTATCTGCTGGCCCTGCTCGGCTTTACCGAACACCGCCTGCTCGAGGCGGACGACGGCGCCACCGCGCTCGACCTGGTGCGCGCCCACCGCCCCGACCTGATCATCACCGACATCCTGATGCCGAAGATGGACGGCTACGAGTTCGTGCAGCGCCTGCGCGCCGACCGCGACCTGGCCGCCACCCGCGTCATCTTCTATTCCGCCGTCTACGCCGAGCGCGAGACCCAGGCCATGGCGCGCAGCTGCGGCGTCGAGCGCGTGCTGAGCAAGCCGTCCGATGCCGACGCCATCATGGAAGCGGTGAATGCCGAACTGGTGCTGGCCGGCGCCCTGCCCAGCGTGCCGGCGCCGGCAGCGCCGCCTGCGGCAAAAGAAGCGCCGCCGGCGCCGCCCCTTCCTGCCGACGCCTGCGCCGCGCCCGAGAACCAGCTGAGCGCGCGCCTGGCCGCCCTCGAGGCGATGTGCCTGCAGCTGGTCGGCGAGCGCGAAGTCGAGGGCCTGGCGAACTGCTTCCTGCAGGCCGCCGGCCGCATCCTCTGCGCCGACCAGCTGGCCCTGTGCCTGTTCGAGCGCGACGAGCGCAGCGTGCGCCACCTGGGCGCCCAGGGTTTCGACTGCGCCGCGATCGCCGCCCACGCCGCCAACGACCTGCGCCTGCCCGGCGCCCTGGTGCATGCGCGCGACGCCTTGCTGCTGGCGGCCGGCGAGCCGCTGCTGGCGACCCTGCCCTCGCAGCACCCGCGTCCCGGCGCCTTCCTTGGCCTGGCGGTGCGCGACCTGCACCACCTGCACGGCTGGATGTACTTCGTGCGCGCGCCCGGCGCCGCGCCCTTCGGCGAGGAAGACCTGCGCTGGGCCTCGGCCCTCGGCGCCCACCTGGCGGTGGCCTACGAGAACCTGAACCTGTATCAGGTAGTGCAGCGCCACGCCGCCCAGCTGCAGCTGGAAGCGACCGCGCGTGCGCGCGCCGACGCCGCCCTGCGCGAGAGCGAGCACCGGCTGGAACTGGCGCGCCAGGTGTTCGACAGCACCCAGGAAGCGATCATGATGACCGATGCCTGCGCCAACATCGTGGCCGTGAATCCCGCCTTCGAGCGCATCACCGGCTACAGCGAGGCCGAAGTCATGGGCCGCAATCCGCGCATCCTGCGCTCGGGGCGCCAGGACACCGGCTTCTACCGCGCCATGTGGGACAGCCTGGCGCGGCATGGCCAGTGGCGCGGCGAACTCTGGAACCGCCGCAAGAACGGCGAGATCTTCCCCGAGCACACCAGCATCAGCGCCGTGCGCGACGACGCCGGCAAGCTCACCGCCTATGTCTCGGTGTCGAGCGATCTGTCGGCCCTGAAAGCGGCCCACAACCAGCTCGACTTCCTGTCGAACCACGACGCCCTGACCCAGCTGCCGAACCGCTCGCTGTTCCACGACCGCCTGCAGCAGGCTATCGCGGCGGCGCGCAGCAGCGGGCGCCAGCTGGCGCTGCTGCTGGTGAACGTGGACCGCCTGTCGCGCATCAACGACAGCCTGGGCCACGCCGCCGGCGACGCCCTGCTGCGCGAGGTGGCGCGCCGCGCCAGCGACATCGCCGGCCCGCTCGATACGGTGGCGCGCCTGTCGGGCGACGAATTCGTGCTGCTGCTTTCGAGCTGCGACGACACCGAGGACATCATCTTCAGTGCGCGCCGCCTGATCGACGCCGTGGCCCAGCCGCATTCGGTGGACGGGCACGACGTGGTGGTCACGGGCAGCGTCGGCATCAGCGTGTTCCCGCGCGACGGCGACGCGGCGGGCGATTTGCTGAAGGCGGCCGACGCCGCGCTGGCGCACCAGAAGGAGGCCGGCCGCAACGGCTTCCGCTTCTTCAAGGGCGAGATGAACGACCAGGCGCTGCGCTGGCTGGCCATGGAAACCCGCCTGCGGCGCGCCGTGGCGCGCGCCGAACTGGCCCTGCACTACCAGCCGCAAGTGGCGCGCAGCGATGGCCGCGTGCTCGGCATGGAGGCCCTGCTGCGCTGGAACAGCCCGGAACTGGGCCGCATCCCGCCGAGCGACTTCATTCCGCTGGCCGAGGACACCGGCCTGATCCTGCCGATCGGCGACTGGGTGATCCGCCAGGCCTGCCTGCAGAACAAGGCCTGGCAAGATGCCGGCCTGGCGCGCGTGCCGGTGGCAGTGAATGTCTCGGCCCACCAGTTCAAGGCCGGCACCGTGCCGGCGGCCGTGCGCGCGGCGCTGCAGGAATCCGGGCTCGAGGCGCAGTACCTCGAAGTCGAGCTTACCGAAAGCGTGATGCTGGGCGATACCACGGCCGCCGAGGCCCAGCTGGCGGAGCTGCGCGCGATGGGCGTGTCGCTCTCGCTCGACGACTTCGGCACCGGCTACTCCTCGCTCGGCTACCTGTCGCGCTTCTCGCTCGACAAGCTGAAGATCGATCAGGCGTTCGTGCGCAACATCACCGCCGATCCGCGCAGCGCGGCGATCGCCCAGGCCACCATCGCCCTGGCCGAAGGCCTGTCGCTGCGCGTGGTGGCCGAAGGCGTGGAAACCCTGGCCCAGCGCGACTTCCTCGGCCGCATCGGCTGCGACGTGCTCCAGGGTTACCTGTACAGCCCACCGGTGCCGGCACGCGAGATGCAGGAGTTGCTGCAGGCGGGACGCGTCGTGCTCTGACGCCGGGGCCGCAGGCTTTACAATCGCTTTTCGACGCCTATTTCCGGAACCTCGATGCTCATCCAATTCGTGCGCAACACCTGCCTCGCCGCCTTCCTGCTGGCGCCTTTCGTGGCCGACGCCGCACCCAAGGCGGCCCAGGCGGACAAACCCGCCAAGCCCGCCAAGCCGCTGAAGCTCGATGCGCCGATCCCGGTCGGCCCGCAGGTCAAGGTCGGCAAGCTGCCGAACGGCCTGACCTGGTACATCCAGAAGAACGCGCGCCCCGAGCGCCGCCTGGAACTGCGCCTGGTGGTCAAGGCCGGCTCGATCCTGGAGGACGAGGACCAGCAAGGCCTGGCCCACTTCGTCGAGCACATGGCCTTCAACGGCACGGCCAACTTCAAGAAGCACGAGCTGGTCGACTACCTGCAGTCGATCGGCGTGAAGTTCGGCGCCGACCTGAACGCCTACACCTCGTTCGACGAAACCGTGTATATCCTGCCGATCCCGACCGACAAGCCGGAGAACGTGACGCGCGCCTTCCAGGTGCTGGAAGACTGGGCGCACGGCCTCGCCTTCGACGACGCCGAGATCGAGAAGGAACGCGGCATCGTGCTCGAGGAACTCCGGCTGGGCAAGGGCGCGGGCGACCGCATCGGCAAGAAGCTGTACCCGAAGATGTTCAACGGCTCGCGCTACGCCGAACGCCTGCCGATCGGTAAAGAGGAGGTGCTGCGCAACTTCCAGCCCGAGACCCTGCGCCGCTACTACCGCGACTGGTACCGCCCGGACCTGATGGCGGTGGTGGCGGTCGGCGACATCGAGCCGGCGCAAGCCGAAAAGCTGATCCGCGCCCACTTCGGCAAGCTGGCCAACCCGAAGCCGTCGCGCCCGCGCGTCTACGCCGACATCCCGCGCCGCGACGACACCGAGGCGCTGGTCGTCACCGACAAGGAAGCCGGCGGCAACAGCATCCTGATCCGCTATCCGGTGCTGCCGGTGCGCGAGCCCGACACCGTGCGCGGCTACCGCGAGCAGCTGGTCGAGAGCCTGTTCACCGGCATGCTGAACGGCCGCCTGGTGGAACTTTCGCAGCAGGCCGAGCCGCCTTTCCTGCGCGGCGGCAGCGCCCTGGGCAAGCTCACGCCTTTCTATAAAGCCTACAGTTCGAGCGCCGCCGTCGGCCCGGGCGGCGCGCCGAAGGCCATCGAAGCCCTGGTGCGCGAGAACGAGCGCGCGCGCCAGTACGGCTTCTCCGCCGCCGAACTCGATCGGGCCAGGAAGGACATGATGCGCAGCTTCGAGCGCAGCTACCAGGAGCGCGACAAGACCGACTCCGGCGCCTACGTCGGCGAGTACATGCGTAACTTCCTGCAGCAGGAGCCGATCCCCGGCATCGCCGCCGAATACGGCTACGCCAGGGAGATGCTGCCCGGCGTGACGCTGGACGAGATGAACGCCTACGCGCGCCGCACCATTCCGGCCGACTCGGGCAAGCTGGTGGTCTACTCGGGGATCGCGCGCGCCGACATGCCGCCGCCCGAAGGCGAAGCCCTGCTGGCGGCGGTGGCCGCGGCCGAAAAGGCGCAGGTCGCGCCGCGCGAGGAAAAAGTGCTCGACTCGACCCTGATGGCGCAGCCGCCGCAGGCCGGCAGCATCGTCTCCGAGACGCAAAACAAGGCACTCGGCCTGACGGAACTCACCTTCTCCAACGGCGTCAAGGCGATCCTGAAGCCGACCGACTTCCGCAACGACCAGGTGGTGATGAGTGCGGCGCGCTTCGGCGGCCAGAGCCTGTACGGCGACGCCGACATCCTGAACGCGCGCTACGCCAACGCCATCGTGGCCAGCATGGGCCTGAAGGAGTATTCGCCGCTCGACCTCTCGCGCGTATTGGCGGGCAAGGCGGCGGCCGTGACCATGGGCCTGTCGGGCTACAGCGAAGTGGTGGGCGCCTCCTCGGGCGCGACCGACATCGAGACCATGCTGCAGATGCTGTGGCTGCGCTTCGACGCCGTGCGCCGCGACGAAGACCTGTTCAAGTCCTTCATCGGCAAGCAGGTGGAGGCGGCGCGCAACCGCCTGGCCCAGCCGGGTGCACGCTTCGGCGACACCTTGATTGCGACGCTGTACAACAACCACCCGCGCGCGCCGCGCCCGCTGCGCCCGGAAGAGTTCTCGCAGATCAGCCTGGACCGCAGCATCGCCATCTACCGCGAACGCTTCTCGAGCGCCAAGGACCTGACGTTCATCCTGGTCGGCAGCTTCGACGTGGAGAAGCTCAAGCCGCTGCTGGCGACCTACCTCGGTAGCCTGCCGACCCCGGACATCCCGACCGCCTACCGCGATGTCGGCCTGCGTCCCGTGAAGGGCGTGGTCAAGCGCGCGGTCCACAGCGGCAGTGAACCGAAAAGCACGATCTCGCTCACCTTCACCGGCGACGCGCCATTCTCGGACGCGGAGCAGATGCGCATCCAGGCCCTGGTCGAGGTGCTGAACATCCGCATCATCGAGGTGCTGCGCGAGAAGCTGTCGCTGATCTACGGCGGCAGCGCCGGCGCCTCGCTGGGGCGGATTCCCTACGAAAGCTATTCGCTGTCGCTGACCCTGCCGACCGGGCCGGAGAACGTCGACAAGGTGCTGGCCGCCACCTTCGAGGAATTCGAGCGCCTCAAGCGCGAAGGCCCGGCCGCGGCCGACCTGGCCAAGGTGAAGCAGAACTGGATCCAGAACTACCGCCGCGCGCTACGCGAGAACGGCTACTGGCTGGGCCGGCTGCAATCGTCGCTGCTGGACGGGACCGACCCGGCAACGATCCTGACGCACGAGGCGCGCGTGGATGCCTTGAGCGCGGCCGAGGTGCAGGAAGCGGCGAAGCGTTACCTGGACATGGGGAATTACGTGCAGGTGGTGCTGTATCCGGAGAAGGGGGCGGCGCCGCCGGTGGCGAAGGAAGCGTCGGCGAAGGCGGCGGAGCCGGCGCCGGCAAACTGATGTCGCGTTTCTGGCCCGTTGGCTGACCGTACGGTGGGCACCCCGTGCCCACGCGGTTACGTGCGTGTCCTTTTTGCGTTGGCCGTAATCCATCGCCCCGCAGCGTTCGCAAAAAAACCAGGCCGTTGATATAGCGATTTTCAGCAAAGCCGGCGAGCGAACCTTCGCCGCACGTGGCCAACAGCGAACGTACGTAACCGCGTGGGCACAGAGTGCCCACCGTACGATCACTATCCCCACGGTCGCCGTCGCAGGCCGCGATGTGCGGCCGCGGCCCAGGCCCCAATCAGGCGCTCACGGCTTCAAATACTTCTCGAACCACCCCACCGTCCTCCTGCGCTGGTCCAGCTGGTGCGCCGGCTTGCGAATCGCATGCCCCTCCCCTTCGTAGATCACCAGCGCCGTCGGCACCCGCATCGCCTTCAGGCCGTGCCAGAACTCCATCGACTGCACCGCCGGCGTCTCGACGTCGCGCTCGCCCACGTAGATCAGGGTCGGCGTCCTGGCATCCTTGATCGACTCGATCGGCGAGGCCTTGCGGTACACCGCCGGGTCGTCGTACATGGTGGCCCCGAAGAAGGGCAGCATCCACTGGTCGATGCCGTTCTGGCCGTAGTAGCTGATCCAGTTGGCGATGCCCGCCCCAGCCGCCGCCGCCTTGAAGCGGGTGCTGTGGGTGACGCCCCACATGGTCATGAAACCGCCGTAGGAGTGGCCCATCAGCCCCAGGCGCCCGCCGTCGATCGGCGCCTGGGCGATGGCCGCATCCACCCCGGCCAGGATGTCGCGCCAGTCGCCGCCGCCGAAGTCGCGCCGGTTGGCGGCCGTAAAGGCCAGGCCCTGGCCATAGCTGCCGCGCGGGTTCGGCTGGAACACGTAGTAGCCGCGCTCGACCAGCTCGCGCACCAGCGGATTGGCCGTGTCGCCGGCGCCGACATAGCGCGGCGTGGCGGCCGAGGCCGGGCCGCCGTGCACGATCACCACCATCGGGTGCTTGCGCCCGGCCTGCGGCTGGCGCGGGCCGACCAGCCAGCCCTGGCTGCGGTAGCCTTCGTTGGTCCAGCTGATGCTGCGCGCCGCCACCTGGGGCGCGGCGCCGTCGTTGTCGCGCGTGCGCCGGGCCAGGTCGGCCAGGCGGCCGGCGGCGATGTACGGCGCCTGTTCCCAGGTCTCGAACACCGACACCGCCGCGCTGCCGTCGGCGCTGAACACGATGCGCCCGTCGCGCGAGCCGTTGGCCGTGACCGCGCTGGAGAACAGGGTGCGCGTGCTGCGCGCCTGCGGGTCGACCGCGACGACCGTCATGCTGTCGCCCTGCAGGCTGGAGGCGAGCAGGCCCGCCCCTTTCCAGGCCAGGCCGTTGAACGAGCCGGCAAAGTCCGGCGTCACGTCGACCGGCTCGCCGCCGGCGAAGGGCACGGTGAAGATGTCGCCGCCGACCGAGCCGAAATCGCTCATCAGGCCACCGACGAAGGCCACCGTGCGCCCGTCCGGCGACACGTGCGGCAGGCTCATTTGCATCTTCAGCGCGGCGACGATGCGCAGCGCGCCGCTCGCGGCGTCGACGTGGCCGAGCGTGGCCACCCACCAGTTATTGTCGCCATTGCCTTGCGCGCTGGTGGCAATGAAGCCCTTGCCGTCCGGCGTCCAGTCGTATTCGTAGACATAGGTGCCTTGCGGGGAGACCAGGCGCGCCGCGCCGCCGCCGCCCGGGACGATGGCGATGCGCTGGGCATCCTCGTTGACGCCGATCTCGCCGACCAGGCGCTCGCCAGCTTCGACGGCGCCGGTCTGCTTCTTCGCGCCGACCGTGGCCAGCATGGCGATGCGGCTGCCGTCCGGCGACCAGCGCGCCGTGTTCGCCACGCCCTGGACCGTGGCGGCGGCTGCCGGCTGGCCGCCGCGCACCACCCACAGCGTGGCGGTGCCGGCCTGGGCGTCGGCGGCGATGAAGGCCAGGCTCTGGCGGTCGGGCGACCAGCTGGGGAAATCGTAGGAGCAGGCGGCGCAGGGATCATGCTCGGCCATCAGCTTGCCGCTTGCCACGTCGCGCACCACGATGCGCGCGTGCGGGCGCTGGCCCGGTGCGCCTGCGTCGGATTCGATGGCGGCGATGCGCTCGCCGCCCGCCGTGATGGCGACCGAACGGTATTCGCGTAAGGGAGCGGCTGCTGCGGCAGTGGTGGCAGTGGCGGTGGCAGTGCCAGCTGCGGTGGCGGCCAGGCTCGCGCCGAACAGCGCGCCCACGCCCATCGCCCAACCCAGGGCGCTTGATGATCTCATGTGGTCCTCCTCGATGGCCGTCCTGCGCACGGGGCGAGGATGTGAAAAAATCGCCATGGCTGCGTTGCCTCGTCTCGCCGTACGTTCGTACTGTCTTCGACTCGGCGCCTTGCCCTGACGTTTTTTCACATCCTCGGCGTACGCGGACTGGCTCGTCCTGTTTGATGTGGCGCAGTCTACGCCACATCTACTGGGTCCGCCGCGCAACGATATCGATGCAGAATGCATGATTTTGCCGTGAAGCAAGAAAATATCATGATGGACGCCGGCTCTGCCGCTACACTTCCCGGGTGAACCGAGCTGGAGACAAGCATGATCTACAAAGATACCGACAACAAGGAAGCAGTCCTCGCGATCCTGGAAAAGATGCTGGCGCTGGCCGGCGCCGACAAGAAGGCCCTGATCGAGCGCGAGCTGCGCATCATGCGCGCCGGCGTGAAGGGCGAGCGCGAGTCGGCCTACCTGATCGATTTCCACCTGAAAGACTCGACGCGCACGGCCGTGGTCCACGACCTGCGCCTGGTGCTCGACGACGGACGGGTGGCCCAGATCGACCACCTGCTGATCCATCGCACGCGCCGCATCTACCTGCTCGAGACCAAGCATTTCGCGCACGGCGTGAAGATCACCGAACAGGGCGAGTTCTTGCGCTGGAACGACTGGAAGAAGACCTATGAAGGCATGCCTTCGCCGCTGGCCCAGAACGAACGCCACGCGCTGGTGCTGCGCAAGGTGCTGGAAACGCTGGGCCTGGGCGAATCGCCGATCGAGACCCTGGTGCTGGTGGCGCCGGACGCGCGCATCGACCGGCCGCGCAAGTTCGATACCTCGCAGGTGGTGAAGGCCGACCAGTTCATGGAGCGGCTGCACAAGTCGCTCGAAGGGGCGCCGGTCTTGACCGCGCTCAGCGGCCTGCTGAAGAACACGGTGTCGGATTCGATCGGCGACATCGCCAAGAAGCTGGTGGCGCTGCACCGCCCGTCCACCTCGGACTACATGGCGCGCTTCGGCGTGCAGCGCGAGGCCCTGGTGCGGGCCACGCCGGCGCCCGTGCAGCCGGAACCGGCGCTGGCTGGCAGCGCCGCGCCACCTGCCGCCATGCCGCCGGCGCGCGCAGCCGCCGCGCCGCACGTGCGCCCCGCCGCTGCTGCAACGGCAGCGGCAGCGGCAGCGGCAAGCCTGGAAGAAGCGGCGCAGCCGCACGCCTGCCGCAGCTGCGGCGGCGCGGCCCTGTCCATCGTATGGGGAAAGTACGGCTACTACTTCAAGTGCGGCGACTGCGCGGGCAATACGCCGTTCAGCGTGGGCTGCGGCAGCGCCGACCACAAGGAGCGCATCCGCAAGGATGGCCGCCGTTTCTACCGCGAGTGCGCGGACTGCGGCACCAGCTCGCTCTACTTCACCAACCCGGAATGAGGCCGCGGGCCGGCGGGCCCGGCATCAGACCTTCGAGGCGGACAGCATGCGCTCGACGTAGCGCGCGATCAGATCGATCTCGAGGTTGACCTTGCTGCCGGCGCGCAGGTGCTTCAGGGTCGTGACCTCGATCGTGTGCGGGATCAGGTTGATCGAGAAGCGGCACACCTTGGCGCCTTCGTGCTCCAGGTCTTCCACGCGGTTCACGGTCAGCGAGACGCCGTTCACCACCACCGAGCCTTTATAGGCCAGGAACTTGGCCAGTTCCTGGGGCGCGTCGATCACCAGCTCGTGCGACTCGCCGACCGGCGCGAAGCGGTGCACCGTGCCCAGGCCGTCGACGTGGCCCGACACCAGGTGGCCGCCCAGGCGCTCGGCCAGGGTCAGGGCTTTTTCCAAATTCACTTCGCCGGCGCCGTCCAGGCCCGCGGTCTTGTTCAGGCTTTCGCGCGACACATCGACGGCGAAGCTGTTCCCGGTCTTCGCGACCACGGTCATGCAGGCGCCGTTGATGGCGATCGAGTCGCCCAGGATGACGTCGCCCAGCGGCAGGCTGCCGGCGTCGATTTCCAGGCGCAGGCCCGCGTCCAGGCCACCCGCCAGCGGCGCGACCGAAGTGATGTTGCCGACAGCGGCGACGATTCCAGTAAACATACGGCTTGATTCCTCAGGTTTAATTATTCGTTTCGTGTGCGGCGCCGCCGTCGCCGGCGCTGCCGGTCGCGCTGCCGCTCACTGCAAAGCGCGCCAGGATGCGCAGGTCGGCGCCGACCTGGCTGACGCCGTGGAAATGCAGCATCGTCTTGTCGGCCAGGTGCGCCAGGGCCGGCAGCGCGAACATGCCCTGCCCCGCGCCGATCAGGCTCGGCGCCAGGTAGACCAGCAGCTCGTCGACGCAGCCTTCGCGCACCAGCGAGGCATTCAGTTTCGATCCGGCTTCCACATGGACTTCGTTGATCTCGCGCCGGCCCAGCTCGCGCATCAGGGCCGGCAGGTCGACCTTGCCGGACGCATTCGGCAGCAGGATGATTTCATGGCCGCGCGCGCGCAGCGTGTCCGCCTTGCCACCTTCGTCGACGGCAGCGACGATCCAGCAAGGTTCGCCCTGCAGGATGCGCGCATCGAGGTCGATCTCGAGCCGGCTGTCGACGATCACGCGGCGCGGCTGGCGCGCATTGGCAACACCCATGTCGATGCCGCGCACCGTGAGCTGCGGATCGTCCGCCTTGACGGTGCCGATGCCGGTCAGGATGACGCAGGCGCGGGCGCGCCAGGCGTGGCCGTCGGCGCGCGCTTCCGGGCCGGTGATCCACTGGCTTTCGCCATTGTCGAGCGCGGTAACACCGTCGAGGCTGGCCGCCGTTTTCAAGCGCACCCAGGGCAAACCCTGGCGCATGCGCTTGAAGAAGCCGATGTTCAGTTCATGGGCTTCGTCGGCCATTTCGCCCATCGCCACGGCGATGCCGGCCGCTTCCAGCTGGGCCATGCCGCGCCCGGCCACCAGCGGGTTCGGGTCGCCCATCGCCGCCACCACGCGCCCCAGGCCCGCCTGCACCAGCGCGTTCGAGCACGGCGGCGTGCGTCCGTAGTGGCTGCAGGGTTCCAGCGTGACGTAGGCGGTGGCGCCGCGCACGTCGTTGCCGCGTGCGGCGGCGTCGCGCAAGGCCTGGATCTCGGCATGGGCCTGGCCGGCCGGCTGGGTGTGGCCGGCGCCGATCACCTCGCCGTGGCGCACGATCACGCAGCCGATGCGCGGATTCGGCGCGGTGATATACATGCCCTTCGCCGCCCATTCCAGGGCCAGCGCCATGCCTTCGGTATCGGTCTTGACTTGCACTCTGCTCAATCCATCCGTTCAGGAAGGCGCCTCGGCGCCTTCGCAATTGTCGTCGCGCTGCGGGTCGCACACGCGGACGCGGCCCAGCATGTTGATTTTAATACGCCGGATCGCGCTGCCGTAGAACAGCGACAGCGTGCCCCAGCGCGCGGACGCGCTGCCGGAGTCGCTGCAACTGCGCCCGGCGCCATTGTAGGCGATGTAATACGGCGCTGCAGGACTCGTGAAGGCAAACACCGAGGCCACGCCGCTCGGCAGCGGCCCGTGCTCGGCGATGATGTCGTCGCTCGGGCCGGGCGCGCCATCGCCGTCGCGGTCGGCGAATACGGTCCAGCCCTGCGCCCACTGGGTGCCTTCGGGATCGCGCGGCACCATCTTCACGCGCTCGTTGCGCGCGATGGCCTGGGAGCGCGCCAGGTTGATCGCACCAAACAAGTCGTTGCTGGCGCTGCGCACCTGCTGGGCATGGACCAGGGCCTGCAGGTTCGGCAGGCCGACCGCCAGCAAGGTGGCCGCGATGGCCGTCACGATCATGAGTTCCGTCAGCGTCATGCCGCGCTGGGGTGCGCGGTTCATGGCCAGCACCGCGCCGCGTTGTTGTCGCCGCCGCTACCGCTGGCGCCCTGCTCGCCGCTGCTGCGCATGCTCAGCGTGCCGCATTCGCTGTCGCGGTAGCCGGCGTCGACGTTCGCCGTGCCCGGCGTGGCCACGAGCTCGACGCAGTCGCGCAGTGCGTTGCCGGGGCAGGCGCGCGCTTCCAGTTCATACGCGCTGTCGGCGGCGCGGCTGCCCGACCACCAGCGCTGGCCGTCGAGCGGCTCGGCGGCCGAATAGGCGACATAGGTGTGGTGCAGGGAATGGTGGCGCTCCTGCTGCTGCATGGCGTCGATCAGCGCCACCTGGCCTTCGATGCGGCGCATCTTCGCCAGGTGCCCGGTATAGCCGGGATAGGCGATGGCGGCGAGGATGGACAGGATCAGCAGCACGACCATCGTTTCGATCAGGGTGAAGCCGGGACTGCGGCACATCGTCGTTCTCCTGGTTAGGTGGTGGGTGGAAGTCATGCAGGTGGATGCCTTGCGTCAGAGGCTGGCGGCGTGCAGCTCGGTCCAGTTGGCGACTTCGCGCCAGCCCAGGCGCCTTGCCGGCGTGCTTGCGCTGGCGCGGCGGTAATGGCCCTGCAAGACCACGCGCGTGGTGTCGCTGGCGCCGAAGCCGATGGCGGTGATGCGGTAGAGCGGATCGGCCCCGGGCAGCGCCAGCAGCTCGACGATGTAGCGCGGCGGCCGCGCCGGCAGCAGGCCGGCGCCGGTGGGCAGCGTGGCGCCGGTGAAGCGGCCGTATTCGACCGAGGCCGGCCCGGCAAGGTCGAGTGCCTGCCAGGCCGGCACGCCGGGCGGCGCCACCAGCCGGCACAGGCCGGCGCGTTCGCCGCTGCCCGCGCAGGCCACGACAAAGGCCCCGGCATCGGCCGCCACGAAGATGGCCGTGCGCGGCGAGGCCGGGCCAGCCGCACCGGCGATGTCGCGCTCGGCGTCGCGCAGCGCCACTTCGGCCGACTGGTGCGCGATATGGCGGTCGCGCTCGGCACGTGCCGACTTGACGGCGGCTAGCGCAGCACGCGTGCTGGACGCCGACATCATGAGCACGGCCAGCATCAGGAACAGGACGGTGACCAGTGCTGCGCCGTGCGCGCGTCCTGCATGGTGTGCCATTGGGCGTGTCATCGCGGACCCGGGTCTCATGGCTGCACGGCGCCGGCGGCATACACCGCAGTGAACAAGCGCCGCATGCGCGCACCGTCGCCTCCGGGCAGTCCGGCCAGTTCGGCCTCGAGCAGGTGCACGCCGGGATCGCCGCTCGCGTGCACGGCGCTGTAATCCTGCCCGAACATGTCGTAGCCGGCCGGCGCCACGCGCGCCGTGGCGCGCCGCTCGCCATGCAGCAGCAAGGCCACCTTCACGCTCGTTACGCGCTTCCACCAGGTCTTGGCGTTGCGCTCGGCCGCCAGGTCGGCGGGCGTAGCGCCGCTCAGGGACAGCGCCGCATCCAGGGCATTGATCGCGCTGGCGTTGAGGTAGCGGTTGGCGATGCCGTCGCGCGGAGTGTCGGTGTCGAGCCCGTACAAGACCTGGAAGCCGTCGACGCCCGCCACCACCGCATCCGCGCCCCAGCTGGTGCTGCCGCGGTACTTGCAGCGCAGTTCCTGCTGGCCGTCGCCGTTGCGGGCGACATAGAAAATGCTCCAGCCGTCTTCCAGCTCGTGCACCGGGAAGCCCGCGCAATTGAGGACGCTGCCGTCGCCGTCGGGCCCCGCGCCGGCGCCGGCATAGCGCACGGCCAGCACGTCGCTGCCGTTGATGCTGGCCGCCAGCGGGCTGTCGATGCCGAAGCTGGTCTTGCCGATCGAGCGGCTGTCGAGCCCGAGCAGCGGCGCGGGCGTGGCAGGCGCCGGCCCGGCCGCACCCAGGCGCTCCCAGTCGGCAAAGGCGCCCTGGCGCACCGCACGGCCGATGAGCTCCAGCGCGTAGCGGCCGCTGTCGTCGATCGCGGCCGCGTCGGCATGGCCGACGTACGCCGCGTTCGCGCCGACCAGTAAAGTCGATCCGGCCAGCAGCACGCCCAGGCCGAGCGAGAGCGCGACCAGCAGCTCCGCCAAGGTCATGCCCGCCTGGTGCAAGGCGGCGTTCATCCCGGCACCACCATGGCGACAAAGGCCTGCGCCTCGCCGGCCGGCTGGCCCTGGACGGCATGCAGGCGCCAGCCCAACTTGATGACGATGGGGGCCGAGGCCGAGCTCAGGCACTCCCAGTCGGGCGCCTGCAAGGCCGGGTTCCACACGGCGGCGTCGCGGCAGACGGCGATCCGGCCGCCAGGGAAGGCGCGGCGGACGATACGGGCTGTCTCATACAGGTCGAACTGCGCCAGCGTGGCGGCGTCGCAGCCGGCGCCCTCATGGCATTGCACGGGCGGTGCAGCGGGGTCACCGCCGCCGGCATCGTAGTCGAGCTGCAGGTAGGGATTGGCGGCGTCGGGCAGCGCCATCTGGGCGGGATTGGCGAGCATGCGCGCCGACAGCGAGGCGGCCAGTTGCACGGCCTCGGATTCGAGCGCGGCCTGTTCGCGCAGGCGCGCCACGGTCGCCTGCGTTGCCGCCGCACCGAGCGCGCCGGCGGCGAGGATGCACATCGCCACCAGCACTTCGGCCAGCGTAAAACCCCCTGCTCCCCAGCGTTGCACGGCCACCTCCACAGCTCGATTACGCGGCCATCCGCGCGAGCTGTGAAGTTATCAGGGGGTCAAGGTGCGCCCATGCGGCCGCTCAAGCGTGCGCGCTTGCCAGCGATGCCCGCCATGTGCGTGGAAGGGGGAGCTACTTGCGCGGATGCCCGACTTCGGCCAGCGCCTGCTGGAACTCGGACAGGTCCTTGAAGTCTTTATAGACGGAGGCGAAACGGATGTAAGCGATCTCGTCAAGGCGCTTGAGTTCCTGCATCACCAGTTCGCCGACATAGCCGGTGTCGACTTCGCGGCGGCCGCTTGTGAGCAGCTTTTCCTCGATCGAGGCGACGGCGGCGTCGATGGCTTCGGCCGACACGGGCCGCTTGCGCAGCGCCAGCATCAGGCTGCCGCGCAATTTACTGGAGGCGAATTCGGTACGGCTGCCGTTCTTCTTGACGATGATCGGCATCGACAGTTCGATGCGTTCGTAGGTGGTGAAGCGCTTGTCGCATTGCACGCAGCGGCGGCGGCGGCGGATGGCGTCGCCTTCCTCGGATACGCGCGTATCGAGGACCTGGGTATCTTCATGCTGGCAAAACGGACATTTCATGGGGCGCCGATGTGAAACTGGAACGAGAAAGGCCGCGCGCAACGGCGCCGCCCTTCCCTCATACTGCTTACTCTACTACTTCTTTACGCTGCGTAGACCGGATACTTGTCGGTCAAGACCTTCACTTCGGCCTTCACGCGCTCGATGGTCGCGGCGTCGTGCGGGTTGTCCAGCACGTCGGCGATCAGGTGGCCGACCTTGGTGGCGTCTTCTTCCTTGAAGCCGCGCGTGGTAAAGGCCGGGCTGCCCAAGCGGATGCCCGAGGTCACGAAGGGCTTCTGTGGGTCGTTCGGGATGCCGTTCTTGTTGCAGGTCATGTGGGCCTGGCCCAGGATGGCTTCGGCTTCCTTGCCGGTCAGGCCTTTCGCGCGCAGGTCGACCAGCATCACGTGCGATTCGGTACGGCCCGACACGATGCGCAGGCCGCGCTCGATCAGCGCTTCGGCCAGGGCCTTGGCGTTCTTCACGACTTGCTGCTGGTAAGCCTTGAATTCCGGCGACAGCGCTTCCTTGAAGGCGACGGCCTTGCCGGCGATCACGTGCATCAGCGGACCGCCCTGGATGCCGGGGAAGATCGCCGAATTGATGGCTTTCTCGTGCTCGGCCTTCATCAGGATGATGCCGCCGCGCGGGCCGCGCAGCGATTTGTGGGTGGTCGAGGTGACGAAGTCGGCGAACGGCACCGGGTTCGGGTATTCGCCCGCGGCGATCAGGCCGGCGTAGTGGGCCATGTCGACCATGAAGTAGGCGCCGACTTCCTTGGCGATCTTCGCGAAACGCTCGAAGTCGATGCGCAGCGCGAACGCCGAGGCGCCGGCGATGATCATCTTTGGCTTGTGCTCGCGCGCCAGGCGTTCCATGGCCTCGTAGTCGATGTCTTCCTGCTCGGTCAGGCCGTAGGAAACGACGTTGAACCATTTGCCCGACATGTTCAGCGCCATGCCGTGGGTCAGGTGGCCGCCTTCGGCCAGCGACATGCCCATGATGGTGTCGCCGGGTTTCAGCATGGCGAAGAACACGCCCTGGTTCGCCTGCGAACCCGAGTTCGGCTGGACGTTGGCCGCTTCCGCGCCGAACAGTTGCTTCACGCGGTCGATCGCCAGCTGCTCGGCGACATCGACGTATTCGCAGCCGCCGTAGTAGCGCTTGCCCGGATAGCCTTCGGCGTACTTGTTGGTCAGCTGCGAACCTTGCGCTTCCATGACGGCCGGCGAGGTGTAGTTTTCCGACGCGATCAGCTCGATGTGATCTTGCTGGCGGGTGTTTTCCTTCTGAATCGCATCCCACAGTTCCGGGTCAACATTGGCCAGCGTGTGATCTTTTGCAAACATGAACAAAACTCCAATCGATAAGAGAACCAGACAGGGACAAGGCCGGATCGGCAGGAAGCCTGGACGCAGCCGGCCGCGCGGCAGCAAAGGCTGCGGCGCGTGCCCATTGTGTGGCTGCCCAGGCGAACGGCGGATGGGGTCTCACGCTCCACGGTGGGTATCCACCTCGCCGCACGCCAGTAAAAAGCACGCGGTTTTCGCCAGTCACGTGAGACGCAAATGGAGCTCGGATTGTATGTGATGTACCACTTCAGGGCAAGGAGACCGCCGAGCAGCGCCGAACTGTCCTTGAGAACCTATCCCAGTAGGGAGGAGGAAGTTGCGGGCGATGACTGGGAAGCGCGGGCTAGGCGCGAGGACGCCGCATGGCGAGCCATGCAAGGACGAGCAACGCCGCCCCCGCTTTCCAGGCGCGTCAGCAACGACTCATTCCCTACTGGGATAGGTTCCAAGCCACAGGCAACATGGCCGTTTCGGCTACAATCACCCGGTTCAGCCAATCCGAGGGATCCCATCATGATCGTTTTCATCACCGGCGCATCGGCCGGCTTCGGCGCCGACATGGCGCGCACTTTCGTCCGCAACGGCCACCAGGTCGTGATGGCGGCGCGCCGCAAGGACCGCCTCGACGCCCTCGCCGCCGAACTGGGCGACTCGGCGCTGCCGGTGGAAATGGACGTGACCGACAAGGCCTCGATCGAGGAAGCGCTGGCCATGCTGCCGCAATCCTGGCGCCCGATCGACGTGCTGATCAACAATGCCGGCCTCGCCCTGGGCACTTCGCCGGCCCATGAAGCGCCGCTGGCGGACTGGGAAACCATGATCGCCACCAATTGTCAGGGCCTGGTGACGATGACGCGCGCGATCCTGCCGGCCATGGTCGAGCGCGGCAGTGGGCTGATCATCAACCTGGGTTCGGTGGCGGGCCGCTACCCTTACCCGGGCGGCAACGTGTATGGCGCGACCAAGGCCTTCGTCGAACAGTTCACGCTGAATCTGCGCGCTGACCTGGCCGGCACCGGCGTGCGCGCCACCAACCTGGCGCCGGGCCTGTGCGGCGGCACCGAATTCTCGAACGTGCGCTTCAAGGGCGACGATGCGGCCGCCGCGAAAGTGTACGAAGGCACGACGCCGCTGACGGCGCAGGATATTGCCGAGACGGCCTACTGGATCGCGACCCTGCCGCCGCATATCAACGTCAACATCCTCGAACTGATGCCGACTTGCCAGGGCTTCTCGCCGTTCAACATCAAACGCAACTGATTGGAATGGTTGTATGGGACGCTGACCATACAATCCCCCACGTTCCGCATATGCACGCCGTGCGCCCTGCCCTCGATAATTGTGAGAAAGTGTTACAGTTGTTGTCTTGACAGGGTTGCATCTCGTCTACTACCCCTGATTTCCTGGCAAGTCACCAGCATGCGCCATGGTCGCGCTTCCGATCCGTCATGTTCGCTAGAGTACATATGCGGAGTTGAATAGCGTAAAATGTTTCTCATTATCATTTATGGCTTGTAGCATGCCCTCTGTTTTTACTTGGCCTGTGCGGGTCTATTACGAGGACACCGACGCCGGCGGCATCGTGTTCTACGCGAATTACCTGAAGTTCTTCGAACGCGCGCGTACCGAATGGCTGCGTGCGGCGGGCATTGCCCAGCAAGCGCTGATCGATTCGGACAATGCCGGTTTCGTGGTGAAGAGTGCGACGATCGACTACCACGCCCCGGCGCGCCTGGACGACGAACTCACGCTCACCTTGCACATTGAAAAGCTCGGCCGTGCCTCGGTGCAGTTCGCGCAAAAAGCCTACAAAGGCGAGCAATTGCTGGTGGAAGCGAGCGTGAAAGTCGGCTGCGTCGACCTTGCATCGGTCCGCCCGCGCTCGCTACCCGACCACGTGGCTGATAAAATGCGTGCCGCTTGAACAAATCAACAAGATTGCCCAACCGATGACCCCGACCCACGACCTTTCCTTCATTGCCCTGATCAGTAACGCGCACATCCTGGTGCAGCTCATCATGCTGTTGCTGTTGCTGCTGTCGGTCTTCTCGTGGTCGTATATCTTCCGCAAGCTGTTCGCCATCCGCGCGGCGCGCCGCCAGACCGAACAGTTCGAGCGCAGCTTCTGGGCCGGCGGCAATCTGCATACCCTGCACCAGAGCGCCAGCGCCCAGCGCGACCAGAGCGGCGCCCTGGCCCGCATCTTCGAAGCCGGCATGGGCGAGTTCATCAAGGGCAAGCAAGCCTCGCGCGACGCCCTCGACATGGGCGCGGTCCTCGATGGCGCCCGCCGCGCCATGCGCGCCGCTTTCCAGCGCGAACTCGATTCCCTCGATCTGCACCTGAACTTCCTGGCCTCGGTCGGTTCGGTCTCGCCTTACATCGGCCTGCTCGGCACCGTGTGGGGCATCATGAACGCCTTCCGCGGCCTGGCGAATGTGCAGCAAGCCACGCTGGCCGTGGTCGCGCCCGGCATTGCCGAAGCCCTGATCGCAACCGCCATCGGCCTGTTCGCGGCAATCCCGGCCGTGGTTGCCTACAACCGCTTCACCCACGACATCGACCGCCTGGCGATCCGCTTCGAGAGCTTCGTCGAGGAATTCTCGAACATCCTGCAGCGCCAGTCGCGCTGATCCGGAGGACGACATGGCTTATTCTGGTAGCAGCCTGCGCAGCGGGCGACGCAGCAAACTGAAGGCCGAGATCAACGTCGTGCCGTACATCGACGTGATGCTGGTGCTGCTCATCATCTTCATGGCGGTGCCGGCCAACGAAACGCCGAACGTGGTCAATTTGCCGCGCGCCGAAAAGTCGACGCTGCCGCCGGACACCTATATCCAGATTTCGATCAAGCCGAACGCGGAACTGTCGATCGGCGTGCACGGCAAGGAATCGGCGCCGGCGGAAAGCATGGACAACCGCGCCGCCCTGCTCGCCCGCCTGCGCACCCTGCACCAGGACAACCCGGATTATCCGGTCCTGATCGCCGGCGACCGCGAAAGCAAGTACGAAGAAGTGATCGAAATGATCTCGGAAGCGAAGAAGATGGGCATTGCCCGCGTTGGCTTAGCCACCCAGTAAAAGAGTCATACCAGGAATGAAGCCAGCTTCCCCCGGCGCCCCGTACACGGTGCCGCCCGAACCGAGCCGCACGCCAGCGATCCTGCTGGCGCTGGGCGTGCACGCCGTGCTGCTGGCCTTCCTGTATTTCGGTATCAGCTGGCAGAGCAAGACCCCGATCTCGGTCGAGGCCGAAGTCTGGGACATGAAGGTGGAAACCGCCGCCGCGCCGCCGCTGCCGGCGCCCGCGCCGGAACCCGAGCCGCAACCGGAACCGGAGCCGACGCCTGCCCCACCGCCGCCACCGCCACCGGTGCCGAAAGTCGTGGAACCGGAACCGGTGAAGCCGGCCGCGCCGGACATCGCCCTGCAGCGCGAGAAGGAACGCAAGCTGGAACAGGCGAAGAAGGAACGCGAGCGCGAGATCGCCGAGCAAAAGAAACGCGAAGAACGCGAAGAGCAGAAACAGAAGGAACTCGCCGAGCAAAAACGCCGCGACGACATCAAGGACCGCGAAGAACAGAAAAAGCGCGAGCTGGCCGAGCAAAAGAAAAAAGAAGACGAGAAAAAGAAACTGGACGAGAAGAAGCTCGCCGCCGAGAAAGCCGAAAAGGCAGAGAAGGCCGAGGCCGACAAGAAGCAGAAACTCGCCGCCGAAAAGGCCGCCAAGGCGAAAGCCGAAGCCGCCGAAAAAGCCCAGCTGGATAAACTGCGCGACCTGGAGCTCAAGCGCATCGCCGGCGCCGCAGGCAGCACCGGCAATGCCCAGAAATCGAGCGCGCCGAAACTCGACAGCGGTTACCAGGCGGCGATTGCGGCCAAGGTCAAGAGCAATACGGTCTACAACGGCGACGAGCCCGGGAATCCGACCGTGGAGTTCCGCATCGAGCAGCTGCCGACCGGCGAAATCCTGTCGGTACGCAAGAGCAAGAGCAGCGGCGTTCCGGCCTTCGACGAAGCCGTGGAAAGGGGCATTATCAAATCGTCACCACTACCAAAGAAAAAAGATGGTACGGTAGAACGAACTTTCCCACTTGTCTTCAAGTTAAAAGATTTGCAGTGACCTCGTCACCAACCCAGTATCGAGAGGCCCAATGAAGAAACTACATACCATCCTGTTCAGCGTGTCGCTCCTGATGGGCAGCGCCGCCCACGCGCAATTCCGCGTCGAGATCGCCGGCGTGAGCAGCACCCAGATTCCGGTCGCCGTTGCCGCCTTTGCCGACGAAAGCGTCGCGCCCGACCAGGTATCGGCCATCATCCGCGCCGACCTGGAACGCAGCGGCGTTTTTAAAGTCATCGATGCCGGCCAAGTGATCAGCGACAGCGCGAACATCGACGCCGGCGCCTGGAAAGCACGCGGCGCCGATGCCTTGGTGGTCGGCAGCGTCACGCGCCAGCCGGATGGCCGCTTTGCCGTGCGCTATAAACTGTTCGATACCGTCAAGGGCGGCCAATTGTCGGCCCTGGGCGGCGAAGTCCAGCCGCGCTATACGCGCCTGCAAGCCCACCGCATCGCCGACGACGTCTACGAAAAACTGACCGGCGTGCGCGGCATTTTCTCGACCCGCATCGCGTACGTGAAGGAAAACCGCGCCGGCCGCAATTACGCGCTGGCCGTGGCCGATTCCGACGGCGAAAACGAAATCATCGCGGTGCAAGGCCGCGAGCCGATCATTTCGCCATCGTGGTCGCCGGACGGCGGCAAGGTCGCCTACGTGTCTTTCGAAGACCGCAAGCCGGTGATCTACATGCAGGATCTCGTCACCGGCAAGCGCCGCGTGATCGCCAACGAAAAAGGCAGCAATTCGGCGCCGAGCTGGTCGCCGGACGGCAGCAAGCTGGCGATCGCCCTGTCGAAATCGGGCAGCTACCAGGTGTATGTCGTGAATGCCGACGGTTCCGGCCTGCGCCGCGTCAGCAACAGCAACGGCATCGACACCGAGCCGCAATTCTCGGCCGACGGCCAGACCCTGTATTTCACCAGCGACCGCAGCGGCGGCCCGCAAATCTACAAGATGAGCGTGAACGGCGGGAATGCAACCCGCGTCACCTTCAATGGCAGCTATAACATCAGCCCGCGCGTGGCTCCGGACGGCAAGACCCTGGCCTGGATCTCGCAGCGCGATGGCGGTTACTCCCTTTATGCGATGGACCTGGCGAGCAGCCAGGAACTGCGCCTGGCCGATGGGGCCACCGAACCGAGTTTTTCGCCTAACGGCAAGTACATCATGTACGCGAACAAAGGCGGCGGGCGCACTGCGCTGGCCGTGGTGTCGGTGGATGGACGGGTCAAGCAACGCTTGACCACCAAAGCGGGAAACATTCGGGAGCCCAGCTGGGGTCCCTTCATGAAGTAATAGCAGCAAATCACTAACCAAGACCAGGAGAGAACCCATGCGCAATACCAAGAGCCTCGCATTCATCATCGCCTCCGCTGCCCTGCTGGCAGCGTGCAAAACCCCCGTCCCTGAAACCGCAGCGCCGGTCGTCGAGAAGTCGCCTGAACCAGTCGCCGCTGCCCAGGACCCACGCGACATCCGTCCGGTCGAAACCGCGACCGTCGATCCGCTGAACGACCCGCAAGGCGTGCTGGCCAACCGCAGCGTCTACTTCGACTTCGACAGCTACGTCGTGCGCGAAGACGGCAAGCCGGTCGTCGCCAACCACTCGGGCTACCTGACCAAGAACCAGGGCCGCAAAGTCCTGATCCAAGGCAACACCGATGATCGCGGCGGCACCGAATACAACCTGGCCCTGGGCCAGAAGCGCGCCGAAGCCG
>Ga0308160_10000404_pt1 | contig 85435 bp, 73 predicted proteins | sample PhyFR1_FD_201036 | JGI IMG/M metagenome (GOLD analysis project Ga0308160, IMG submission 201036) | Phyllosphere microbial communities from UC Gill Tract Community Farm, Albany, California, United States - DLSLF.R1 | ecosystem: Host-associated > Plants > Phyllosphere > Unclassified | place: USA...
GCCGACGCGCAGCAGGTTGAACACGAGCACATCGAGGCCGAAGCCGATCAGCCCGACGACGCCGAACTTCACCGCGTACGCGGAGACACCGTTCCAGAGGCGGCGGAGCAGAGGGATCATGGCGGGCCGTTCTGTGCGCGGACACTCGATTATGCCTGAGACAACCGGTGACGGAACCGCGGAATACTGTCGCCGAGCGCCGACTTGGTAGACTCCCCGGGTGCAGATCCGCGAACTGAACGTCCCCGACAGCTATGAGATCACGCCGAAGCAGTTCGGCGACGACCGAGGCGTGTTCCTCGAGTGGTACCGCTTCGACAAGCTCGAAGAGGCCTCCGGTCGGTCGATCAAGCTGGCCCAGTCCAACACCTCGGTGTCGAAGCGCGGCTCGGTGCGCGGCATCCACTTCGCCGACATCCCGATCGGGCAGGCGAAGTACGTCACGGCCACCCGCGGTGCCGTCCTCGACTACGTCATCGACATCCGCGTGGGCTCACCGACCTTCGGCCAGTGGGACTCGGTGCTGCTCGACGACACCGACCGCAAGGCGATCTTCATCTCCGAGGGCCTCGGCCACTGCTTCGTCGCCCTGACCGACGACGCCACCGTCAGCTACCTCGTGACCGACGTGTACCGCCCCGACCGCGAGCACGGCATCAACCCGCTCGACGAGCGGATCGGTCTCGTCATCCCACCGGAGGCCGGCACGCCTCTGCTCTCACCGAAGGACACCGAGGCCCCCGGTCTCGACGAGGCGGCCGCCGCCGGTCTCCTGCCGACCTGGGACGACGCCCGGGCGTTCTACGCGACCTTGAAGGGGAACTGACGATGCGCGGCATCATTCTCGCCGGTGGATCCGGCACGCGTCTCTGGCCGATCACCAAGGGCATCTCCAAGCAGCTCATGCCCATCTACGACAAGCCGATGATCTACTACCCCCTGTCGACGCTCATGATGGCGGGGATCAAGGAGATCCTCATCATCACCACCCCGGAGTACAACGAGCAGTTCCGGGCGCTCCTCGGCAACGGCGACGATCTCGGCATCCGCCTCGAGTACGCCGTCCAGCCGTCTCCGGACGGCCTTGCGCAGGCGTTCATCATCGGTGAGGAGTTCATCGGAGACGAGAGCGTCGCCCTGGTCCTCGGCGACAACATCTTCCACGGCACCGGCCTCGGTTCAGCTCTCCGCAGTCACAACGACATCGACGGCGCGCTCATCTTCGCCTACCAGGTCGCCGATCCGAAGGCCTACGGCGTCGTCGAGTTCGACGACGACTTCAAAGCGCTTTCCATCGAGGAGAAGCCCGCGCAGCCGAAGAGCAACTATGCGGTGCCCGGACTGTACTTCTACGACAACTCGATCGTCGAGATCGCCAAGACGATCGAGCCCTCCGCCCGAGGCGAGCTCGAGATCTCGACGGTCAACGAGCGCTATCTGGAGCGCGGCACCCTGCAGGTCCAGGTGCTCGACCGTGGCACCGCCTGGCTCGACACCGGCACCTTCGAGTCGATGATGCAGGCGTCCGAGTACGTGCGTGTGATCGAAGACCGCCAGGGCTTCAAGGTCGGCTGCATCGAGGAGATCGCGTGGCGTGCCGGTTGGATCGACGATGAGCAGCTCGCAGCCCTCGCCGCTCCGCTGGTGAAGAGCGGTTACGGTCGCTACCTGCAGACGCTGCTGGCCCAGCAGGCCTGACCGTGTCGCCTCTCAGCTCGCGGCTGACGGCGGTACGCACCCGCGCCGCCCGTGTCAGGACCCGTGCCGCCCGCCTCCTCCGGTTCTTCAAGGACCTCGGTCCGAAGGCCTTCCTCGGTCGGGTGTTCAGCAAGCTCTCGACCCAACTGAGCCTGCAGAACGCCGGCGGGGAGATGCTCGTCAACCTCGAGCACGCCGCAGCCGTCGACTGGACGGTGCCCGGCGAACGCTTCGCGAACCCGGTGACCGTCGCCGACGGCCCGGTCCGCATGGCCTGGATCATGTCGCCTCCGGGAGCCGAGAGCGGCGGCCACCAGAACCTGTTCCGGTTCATCGACTTCGCTGAACGGGCAGGTCACCACTGCACGATCTACCTCTACGACAATCTGCACCTGACGCCGAGTCTCGACGCGACGAAGCAGATGCTCGCCGCTTCGAAGTCGTACCCGGATCTCAAGGCCGACATCCGGATGTACGACGCCTCCGTCGGCGTGGATGCGGACACCCAGGCGTTGTTCGCCACCGGCTGGGAGACCGCCTACGCCTCCTACCTCGATCGCTCGACGGCGAAGCGCTTCTACTTCGTGCAGGACTTCGAGCCGTACTTCTATGCGATCGGCTCGGAGTACATCCTCGCGGAGAACACCTACCGCTTCGGATTCCACGGCATCACGGCTGGCGGGTGGCTGGCCCACAAGCTCAGCACCGAGTACGGCATGGCATGTGACTCCTTCGACTTCTCGGTCGACACCTCGCTCTACCGGATCACGAATGAGCGTCCACGGAACGAGATCTTCTTCTACGCACGCCCGGTCACCTCGCGGCGCGCGTTCGAGCTCGGCGTCCTCGCGCTGAAGGACTTCTCGGAGCTGAAGCCGGATGTCACCATCAACCTGGCCGGTTGGGACGTCTCCGGATGGGACTTGCCGTTCGCGTACAAGAACCACTCCAGCATGCAGCTGGCCGAGCTCAACGAGCTCTACAACCGCTGTGCTGCGGGGCTCGTGTTGTCGCTGACCAACATGTCGCTGCTCCCGCTCGAGTTGATCTCGAGCGGCGTCGCCCCGGTCGTGAACGACGGTCCGAACAACCGCATGGTGTCGGACAACCCGTTCATCGAATACGTGCCTCCGGTGCCCATGGCGCTCGCTCGTACGCTCGCCGGCGTCTTCGACCGGCCGGATGCGACCGCTCGTGGTCTGGCCATGTCCGCCTCGGTCGCCGGTGCAAGCTGGAGCGACTCGGGTGACGCGTTCGTGTCGGCAGTCGAACGGGTCATGCGTGGCTAAGGCACTGGTCATCGGTGCGAACGGGTTCATCGGTTCGCACCTCGTCGACGCGCTCGACGGTGCCGGCCACGAGGTGACCGCGTTCGACCGGTTCAGCTCTGGCACGACGACCTTCAGCTCCGAGCGGGCCCGAGTGCTGACCGGGGAGTTCCTCAGTCGGAGCGACCTCGAGGAAGCCGTCCGAGGTCAGGAACTCGTGTTCCATTTCCTGTCGACGACCACGCCGGCGACGGCGGAGAGCGATCCGACGCTGGACGTCCGCACCAACATCGCCCAGACGATCGAGCTCCTCGAGTCGAGTGTCGCCGCGGGTGTCGGCCGATTCGTGTTCGCATCGACCGGCGGGGCGATCTACGGGCAGCAGGGTCAGGACGTCTACTCGGAGACGGACCAGGCGCTCCCGATCTCGCCCTACGGCATCGGCAAGCTCGCGATCGAGCACTACCTCGACTACTTCCGGGCGAAGCACGGTCTGGCCTCGACGGCCCTGCGGGTGTCGAACCCCTACGGCACTCGCCAGCGTCCGAACCGCAAGCAGGGGCTCATCCCGATCGCGCTGAGACAGATCGCTCTCGGCCGGCCGATCCAACAGTTCGGCGACGGGTCGATGGTCCGCGATTACGTCTACGTCGAGGATCTCGTACGGATGATCCTGCCGGTGGTTGCGACCACGCCGGAGCACTCCACCTACAACCTCGGCAGCGGCATCGGGTTCTCCGTGTCCGAGGTGTTCGCCTCCTTGCGTCGCGTCACCGGCGTCGACTTCGCGATCGAACGCCTGCCGCAACCGAAGACGTTCGTCGATCGGGTCGTCCTGGACGTCTCCCGGTACGAGGGCGAGTTCGGTCGGCCGCAGTCGCCGACCTCACTCGACGACGGCGTCAGCGCGCTCTGGGCCGAACTGGGACGGGACGCCGGCTGACAGGGTCCGGCTCGAAGGGTCTCGTCGGGGACCGCAGCGTGGCGTCTCTCCGGTGCTGGTCCGCTCGATACCCTCAGAGGACGACATCCCCGAGCGGAAGGCCCCGAGATGCCAGAGACGACCGGGGCCCGACACGTCGGTCCGAGACCACGACGCAGAACCTCGGTCGCGATCGGCGCGGTCGTCGCCATCGCGGTGGGCTCGACTGCCCTCGGTGCCGTCCCCGCGGCCGTGGCCGAGGCTCCGCAACCGGCTCCGACGGGCGCCTACGTCTCTGCACCGTCCGTCGCACCGGATGGCGCGTTCACCGTGGACTTCATCGGCGAGACCGCCGAGTGCGGTGACGGCGGTGACGCGTTCTCCCAGAGCTGGGCGTTCGTCGACGCCGCAGCATCGACACCGCTGCCGTCGCCCTCGGAGGCGAATTCAGCGCTCGGCGTGACCTCCCGGGACGGTCAGATGTCGGCGTCGATCCCCGATGGTACGGCCGGGTCCCTGCAGCTCACGTGCACACCCTCGGGAGGTGGCGCAGCACAGACCATCTCCCTACCGCTGACGGTCCGTTCGGGCCCCACGGCGACCAGGTGGAGTTGGAGCATCACGGGCCCCGTCGGGGCGGGAGCCGTGGTGACCGCCAGCGCGTTCGGCTTCACGCCTGGTGAGCAGGTGACGGCCTCGATCACGAACGTCACGCGGGGACTAGCGTCGGGCGGCGACCTGTCCGGTGCGGTCGCTGCACCTGTCGGGGCGACGGTCGACGGATCGGGTGCGGTGACGGTCGACATCGTCGTTCCGAGCGGCTGGGTTCCCGGGGACGACCTGGACCTCTCGATCGCGGGCGCCACCAGCCGGTTCCGCCTCGCGTCCGGTCCGGGCACCCCGATGCCACTCAGCTCGACGGAGGCGCTCTCGACGAGCGGGGCGGTCTTCTCGGGAGGCGACCTCGTCGTCCGGGCAGGAGGGTTCGCACCGGCGGAGACGGTCACCTTCTCCCTGCACCCGTCGACGGGTTCCGCTGAGCAGGTCGGAGCGCTGGTCGCCGATGCGGGCGGCGGGGTCGCGGGGACGCTTCGACTGCCGGCCGACGCTCCCGCCGGCGTGCAACGACTCTGGGGGGTGAGCGGGTCCGACGACGGACGACTGGTCTCCGCCGCGCTGACCGTGGCCGCTTCGCCGGAGGTCGTCCGGATCTCGGGGGAGGACCGCTACCAGACCGCGGTCGCGACGGCGCAGGCGTTCGCTCCGTTCGACACGGGTACCGGAACCGTCTACCTGACGTCGGGGAACACCTTCCCGGACGCGCTGGGAGCCGGAGCCCTCGCCGCCTCGATCGGTGCGCCGGTCCTCCTGACGGCACCGGAGGTCCTGCCGGACGCGGTGCGGGCGGAGCTGCTCAGATTGCGTCCTGCGACGGTGAAGGTGGTCGGTGGGACGTCGGCCGTGTCCGACGCGGTCCTCAGCCAGGTCACGGGGCTCGCATTCGCACACGGTACGACCCGCATCGGTGGGTCGGACCGGTTCGAGACGAACCGACTGCTCATCGCGGACGCGCTGCGTAGCGCCTCGACGGTCTACCTCGCGATCGGGTCCAACTTCCCGGACGCACTCGCCGCCGGCCCGGCCGCAGCCAGTCTGGGAGGTGCCGTGGTCCTCGTCGACGGTGGTGCGTCGACCGTGGACGCTGCGACGCTCCGGATGATCGCCGGGCTCGGGGTCCGCGACGTCAGACTCGTGGGCGGGCGTGCGGCGATGAGCGCCGGTATCCAGTCGCAGTTGGAACACCTCTACCCGGGCAAGGTGACGCGGTATGCGGGAGCCGACCGCTACGACACGGCCGCGCAGATCGTGGCCGCCGCGTGGCCGGGCGCCGTCGATCAGGTGCTGTTGGCCTCGGGGGCGAACTTCCCCGACGCACTCGCAGCCGGCGCGTTGGGTGTACCGATGCTCACGAGCGGGTCCACCTGTGTGTCGTCTTCCGTACTCGACCGCCTTGCGGCGTTGCAGCCCAAGACGGTGTCGGTGGTCGGCGGGACCACGGCACTCACGCCGGCGGTGGCGGCACTGAAGCGCTGCTGACCCCGATCATCGGAGCCGTGCCTCGAGGGTGCAGTACTGAGGTGATCACCTCTGCTAGAGTTCAGCTCGCCTGCCGAACCCGAGCGGTCGGCGGCAAGGACAGCGCTGTGCACAGAACGTTCGCTCCACGCGGTCGATTGGCGATGCTCGCCGTGGCGGCGACCATCGCTCTCGCAAGCGCCGGCCTGATGGCTGGCACAGCCGCTCCAGCTCAGGCGGCGACGGTCAGACTGGCGGGCGACGATCGATTCTCGACGGCGGTCGCCATCTCGCAGGCAGCGTTCCCCGACGGCGGGGCCACCGTTGCGTACTTGGCGACCGGCTTCAACTTTCCGGACGCCCTCAGCGCGGCGCCCGCAGCGATGGTAGAAGGTGGTCCACTCCTCCTCACGATGCGCGATCGGCTTCCCGAGACCGTTCGAGCGGAACTCTCGCGCCTCGGCGTCACGAAGGTCGTCGTCGTCGGCGGTGTGAACGCCGTCGACGCTTCGGTGGTCGACGAACTCGGTGTTCTCGGTATCACCGTCGAGAGAGTCTCGGGTACAGATCGGTTCGCGACGTCGCGAGCGCTGATTCAGCGAGCGTTCTCGGTGACCGGAGCAACGCAGGTCTTCCTCGCGACAGGATCCAACTTTCCCGACGCCCTCTCCGCGGGGGCCGCAAGCGGACCCCGCGGGATCCCGGTGTTGCTGGTCGACGGAAGCTCATCGGGCCCTAGCTTGGATGATCTGGGACTGTTCCAGGCGTTGGGAACGACGAGTGCGACGCTCATCGGCGGTTCGGCCGCTATCGGGGAAGGCTACGCGGGCGGACTGCGGAAGTCCGTCTCATCCGTTGGGCGCATCGCCGGCCAGGATCGCTACGAGACGTCGGTCCTCATCAACAGTCAGTTTCCATCGGGAAGTTCGTCTGCCCTGATTGCAACGGGAACCGCGTATGCGGACGCACTGGCGGGTGCCGTCCTCGCGGGCCGCACCGGCTCGTCGCTGTACGTCGTGACGCCGACTTGCCTTCCGCCTGTCGTCGCCAACGGTTTGGCTTCGGCAGGAGTTACGGAACTGACCTTGCTCGGTGGTGCCGCGGCGCTTTCTCCCGCTGTGGCAGATCGCTTCGTCTGCCTTCCGCCACCTGCGCCGGCTCCTGCTCCGAACCCGCCTCCGGCGCCGGCGCCACCGCTCGGTTCAGCAGGGAACCCGCATCGGGACGGTGTCACTCCGGGGGCGTTCTGTAAAGCTTCGCTCGACGGGCAGTACGGCCGAACGGCGACCGGGCTCCTGATGGTCTGCTCGCGATCCGCGACAGATTCCAGACTTCGGTGGCGTCAGGCCTGACTCAGCATCGGCGGGACCACGGCACTCACGCCGGTGGTGGCGGCACTGAAGCGCTGCTGAGACCGGTCAGCGACGGCGGACGAGTCGTGCGAGTCGATCCGTGGCGCGCACGACCCGCCTCGAGCGCAGGGCCGCCGCCTCACCTTCCACAACGGCGAGGCGGGCTGCGAGGTCGGCCTCGCGCTCCGCTGCGGCTTCGAGTCGATCCTCGAAGCCGGAGGCGATGCGCTTCGCCCGCTGCACACGGTCGTACCGGAGCGCCTCGCTGAAGGCGAGCTGTGCTTTCCGGGTCGCCTTGTCGAAGTCCGCATCCGGCACGGGCGCCGTGAGCGCATCGGCGAGCACGTCATCGCGCACCAGGGTGCCGTCGACCGCTCCCTGCTCGAGCTCCTCGGGCGTGGGGTGGCGCATGAAGTAGTACGGCAGCAGCGCACCCGCCTTCAATCTCGCATAGTCGCGCATCCCGTGGTGGTTCGGGCTGGGTGTCAACTCGGGGTTGCTCTCGTAGGCGCGCCCGGAGATCTCGACCTTGTTCTTGTACTGCTTCCACGAACGCCACGGCAGGTGGAGGACCTCGATGGCGAGTTCCGGCGGCGGGGAACCCTGCGACGCCAGGCTCACGAAGTGGTTGCCCTGGATCACGTCGATGTCGGGGGACCCGATGTGCACGGCGTCCGGGGTCGGGTGGGCACGCACCCCGGCGAGCTCGAGCTGGTCCTGGGTTCGGGCGTCGCGGTAGACGAGCCGATCGAAGCCGGTGCCGTCCTTGGCCGGTGCGCCGGTCAGGTTGACGACCGGGACGAGGAAACTGAGGTAGGTCTTGGGGATCTGCTCGAACACCTCGTGGAGGGTCTTGGTGCGATCGACGGGCAGGAAGAACTCGTCGGCATCGGCGTTGATGACCCAGTCCGCTCCATAACGGGTGTAGGCGTCGCGCGCCATCTGCGTGACCACGGGCGCCTGCTGCTTGCGGTGCACCGGGTCATGACGGAGGTCGATCCGCCCCTCGGCCGCGTAGCGCTCGAGGATCTCGGTGGTGCCGTCGACCGACCCGTTGTCGGTGACGATGAAGGTGTCGACCCCTTGGGCCTCGTGGTGGTCGAGCATGGCCGCGATGATGTCCGCTTCGTCGCGGACCATGATCGTCATGGCGAGTTTCATCGAGTGTGTTCCTGTCGGGTCGGCATCGGGACAACCGCTCCAGCTTACGCGTCGGTCGGTCCGGTGTGGTCGTGGTGCAGGTAGGCGTAGAACTCGTCTTTGATGTACGCGAGCGTATGGTTCTGATTGGTCTCGTCGAGGACGAACGTGACGGGGAGGTCCGCCTTCTCCAGACGCCACCCGAGGCGGGCGGCCAGGAACGACATCCAGATGTCCTCGAGGAACCGGTACCGCTCGGGCAGGTCGGTGAAGAACGCGTCATCCGTGACGATCTCGGAATCGCAGACGCAGCCGCCGGTGCCGACGTAATCGGCCCGCTCGCGGTCGGCGAGATCCGTCCGGTTCCAGTAGGAGCCGTGGTTCGCATAGGCCCAGACCCCCGCGATCACCCGCTCGCCCGCTCGTTCGAGGAGCGATCGGATGAAGTCCGGTTCGACGTCCTGATCGTCGTCCAACATCACGAACGGTCCGCGATAGCCGGCGAGTCTGAGCTTGCGAGCCGCCCAGAAGCGTCCGATGCCGCCGATGTTCTCCGGGCTGGCGCGGAACTCGATGCTGTGGAGCGCACCGCCCACGCCGACCTCCGCGATGACCCGGCGATAGTGTGCCTCGTCGTCCGGCTGGTTGTTCCAGAGCACCAACCGGAGGTGGCGGTCGACTCGTTGGTCGCGCAGCAGACGGATCACGTCGGCGAGCCGCTCCCGCCGGTTCCACAGGCACACGACGACCGCGAGGTCCTCCTCGTGCACCTCACCCGCCAGGAGCTCGATGGTGAACCGTCCGTCGAGCATCCGCCGCATCCGCTGGTCGGCCCGGCGCTGCTGGTAGGCGAGCACGGCTCCACGGTAGTCACGCGCCGCGCGGCCGAGGGCGCGCCGCGGGAGGCTCCGGTATCCGTCGGGCACACCGACCTCGCTTTCCTGGAGATTGCCTGGCGGGAGTCCGCTTCGAACCCCAGCACGCAGTCTCTCATGTTCACTCCTGTATCCTCGGAGGCGTCTCTGCTCGAAATCAGCGGAGAGCTGTTTCGAACTGCTAGGAGATCCACTGCATGGCTATTGCTGCGCCGAGCCCGGACGATCGGGCGGAACGACTGGCGGGACTGCCCTGGGAGGACGCCGGTTCACCCGGGTCGTCGCTGGGGGGTTCCACCTCGCAGCTGAAGGACATCTGGCGGCACCGCGAGCTCCTCGGTCTGCTGACGAACCGCGAGGTGAAGGCGCGGTACAAGGACAGCGCACTCGGCTTCTTCTGGAGCCTCATCAAGCCGCTCATGCAGCTGCTCATCTACGCGGTCGTCGTCGGGCAGTTCCTCGGAGCAGCCCGCAACATCGAGAACTTCGCGATCTACCTGTTCGCGGGTCTGACCGCCTACGGGCTCTTCAGCGAGATCGTCGGCGGCTCGACCTCCTCGATCATCGCCAACTCGGGCCTCGTCAAGAAGGTCTACCTACCGCGTGAGATCTTCCCCCTCTCCGCTGTGGGCTCGGCGATCTTCAACTTCTGCATCCAGTTCGTGATCCTGTTGGTAGCCGCCGCGTTGTTCGGGACACTGCAGTTCTCAGGCAACCTGCTGTTCGGCCTCGGCGGCTTCTTCGTGCTGCTGGTCTATGCGACGGCGATCGGACTCCTGCTGTCCGCCCTGAACGTCTACCTCCGCGACGTGCAGTACCTGGTCGAGGTGCTCCTCATGCTCTTCATGTGGGGTTCGCCGATCCTGTACCACTGGACGTTCGCGGTGCAGCACATGCCGGGTTGGCTGGCCGACATCTACCTCAACAACCCGATCACGCTCGGGGTCATCGGATTCCAGGAAGCGTTCTGGGCGAGCACAAGCAACGGCGAGACCCTGCCCGACCTCGGGCTCCGCCTGGCCATCGCCGCCGTGGTCGGCATCGTCCTCCTCTTCGGAGCCCAGCGCGTGTTCGCGAAGCTCCAGGGCAACTTCGCGCAGGAGCTGTGAACATGAGCACCTCAGTCCCCATCGTCCGTCTCGACGACGTCTCGAAGCGGTTCGTCATCCGCAAGGAGAAGAGTCTCAAGGAGCGGCTGGTCAACGCCGGCCGGTCGGCGAAGCACAAAGAGGACTTCTGGGCTCTCCGGAACATCTCGCTGGAGGTCGACTCAGGCTCGACCATCGGGCTCATCGGGCCGAACGGCTCCGGCAAGAGCACCCTGCTCAAGGCGATCGGCGGCATCATCGAGCCGACCAGCGGTTCGGTGAAGCGTCGCGGTCGGCTCGCCGCGCTCCTCGAGCTCGGTGCCGGGTTCCACCAGGACCTCACCGGTCGCGAGAACGTGTACCTCAACGCCTCGATCCTCGGGCTGTCCCGCAAACAGACCGACTACTACTTCGAGGACATCGTCGAGTTCTCGGGGATCCGTGACTTCATCGACACGCAGGTGAAGTTCTACTCGAGCGGCATGTACATGCGGCTCGCCTTCGCCGTGGCGATCCACGTCGACCCCGACCTGCTCCTCGTCGACGAAGTGCTCGCCGTCGGCGACGAGGCGTTCCAGCGGAAGTGCCTCGACAAGATCCGGTCCTTCCAGGCCGAGGGCCGCACGATCGTCATCGTCACCCACTCCCTGGGCCAGGTCACCGAACTGTGCGATCGCGCCGTCCTGCTGAACCGCGGCGAGGTGCTGTTCGACGGCGAACCGCACGTCGCGACGACGGAGTTCCGCGACGTGCTCGAGGAGCGACGTCAGGAGGAGATCGCCGAGCACCCCGAGGAGCAGGAGGGCGCCGGACGCATCATCTCGGTGAACGCCCACGCCGTCGGCAAGGCGGTCGGTGAGCCCGTCGCGCCCGGAGACGACCTCATCGTGTCCGCGACCTTCTCCCACAGTGAAGGGCTTGACGACTGGATCGCCGCGGTGCAGATCGACAGTGCGCTCGGCCAGGTCGTCTATGGCACCACGAGCAAGCGCATCGGACTGTCGCTCCCGCGGCTCCGGAGCTCCTGCACGGTCGACTTCGTGCTCGAGAAGGTGACCTTCGGCGAAGGCAAGTACTTCGTCAACGTGTCGCTGATGACCCACGACGGGGTCCACCTCGCAGACCGGCCCCAGATCGCGTCGTTCGATGCCCCGCACTTCCAGCTTGCCGTCGGGACCGTGCACGCCGTGCCGACCGCCAGCGTGGTGGATTCCGTCGCGTGACCTCTGGGTCTCGCCTACACGCAAGCCCAGCGAACTCCAAGTCGGCGCCTCGGTAGGATGGAGCGTTGACTCGTGGGGAACGGACGAAGGTGGGACGACGTGACTGAAGAGGCCGGAACCGGAGAGCTCCGACAGGCGAGGCTCGAGATCGCCCGCCTGCGAGCGGAAGCGGCCCGCCTGGCACGTCAAGCCGACGACGCAAAGCGGCTGCTCCGGGCTGAGCGTGCGAAGTCTGCGAAGTACGCGGAGCAGGTGCGCGAACTGCGCCGATCCTCCTCCTGGCGCCTGACGAAGCCAGTGCGAGCCGTGAAGCGGCGCGTGGCGTCGCTCCGCAGGGGCCGCTGAGGTGGGCGGTACCGTTCTGCGTGAGGTCCTCCCTCGGGTGGTGGTCGAGCGCCCTCGAGCGCTCCCGACGCACCCTGAGCGGGTGGCGTTCGTCGCCAGTTGGGGCGCGGATCCGCACGTCTCACGGTCGCTCTCCACCCTCGTCTCGGAGCTCGCCCGTTGCGGCTACTTCGTCGTCGTCGTCCGTGCGTCGGACTCGATCGAACCGCTGGTCTGGCCGACGCCTCCCGAGGCGCTGGTGGTGCGCAAGCCCAACATCGGGTACGACTTCGGTTCATGGGCGACCGGGATGGCGTTGTACCCGCAGCTGCTCCGGGCCCCGTTCGTGCTGCTTGCGAACGATTCACTCGTCGGCCCGTTCGGGTCGCTGCAGCCGATGCTCGAGGACTTCGAGACTCGCGACACGGACGTCTGGGGCGCGACGAACACGCTCCAGTTCTCGCCGCATCTCCAGAGCTACCTCCTGGGCTTCCGGAACGGGATGCTCCGGGACCGCCCGGTCCGCACCTTCTGGCGCACGCTCGTCGACCACGACGACAAGCAGCAGATCATCGACCAGTACGAGATCGGGCTGAGCGAGCTGCTCCACGTCGAGGCCTACGTCACGAGCGCCTGGATCGATCACGCCCAGGTCGTCGAACCGGGGGAGAACCCGGTCATCCGTGGCTGGCGCCGACTCGTCCAGCTCGGGTTCCCGTTCGTGAAGCGGGAGATCATCACCAACCCGAGCGTGGTCGCCGACGGCGTCCGCGCTCGCGAGACCGTACGAGCCGCCTTCGGGGAAGACCCGATGGACTGGTTGCCGACCACACCGGACACGAAGCCGAGGTAAGACATGAGAAGAATCACCCCCGGCGGCGCGAAGCGGTTCGCCGGCCGCAAGATGATCTCCGCGGGCGTCAAGCTCGCCGAGCTCGACCCGGCCATCGTCCAGCACCACGTGCCGACGGCCTATCCGGCCGGGTTCGAGAACTGGCTGCGACGACGCAACGACCGCCTGACCTCGCTCTTCCCGAGCGAGTGGCGCATGCGCGAGCCGTCGACGGTGCCCGCCGCGCGCGTCGCTGTGGTCGTGCACGTCTTCTACGCCGAGCTCGTGCCGGAGATCCTCCACGAGCTGCAGCACCTGCCCGTCGAGTTCGACCTCATCGTCACCAACGCCACCGGCGTCCCGCTCGAGCTCGACACCTCGTCCCTCGACCGCGTCGGGCGGGTCGAGGTGTACGAGGTGAACAACCAGGGACGCGACATCCTGCCGCTCGTGTCGCTGGTCAACGCCGACATCCTGGAGCCGTACGAGCTGGTCCTCAAGATCCACACGAAGCGCAGTGCCTGGCGTGCCGAGCACACGGAGCTCAGCGGCACGGGCGATGAGTGGCGCCGTTCGTTGTACGCCGGCCTGCTCGGCTCGCCGGAGCACGTCGAGTCCATCCTCTCGGCATTCGCCGGGGACCCGTCCCTCGGTCTCCTGACCGCCGATGGCAACCTCGTCGGTCCCGAGTTCTGGGGCGGCGACCAGCAGATCGTCGAGGCGCTGCTCAAGCGTCTCCAGCTCGAACTCGAACCGGAGACCCTCCACTTCGCGTCCGGTTCGGTCTACTGGGTCCGCGGCTTCATCCTGCAGGGTCTCCGCGCGCTGCAGTTGAGCGAGTGGGACTTCGAGGCGGAGGCCGGGCAGGTCGACGCGACCACGGCGCACGGCATCGAGCGCCTCATCGGCATCGTCACGGAGGAGGCCGGATACGACCTGCGCGAGGTCGGTTCGCTCACCGCCTCCTCGAGCGATGTCGAGTCCGACGGTTGGAAGCGGTTCCGACGGGATGCCGAAGTGGCACCGCGGGCCAGGGCGGTCCCCTTCTACCTCCCGCAGTTCCACGCCTTCCCCGAGAACGACCAGTGGTGGGGCACCGGCTTCACCGAATGGTCGAACGTCGCCGGAGCACAGGCCATCTACGAGGGGCAGAACCAGCCGCTGCTCCCCAGCGACTTCGGCTTCTACGACCTCCGGGCGCCCGGTACCCGGCGGAAGCAGTACGACCTCGCCCAGTCCATGGGGATCGAGGGCTTCATGTACTACTACTACTGGTTCGCGGGCAAGAAGCTCATGAACCTGCCGGTGGAACAGCTGGTCGCGGACTCCGATGACGAACCGTTCTGCATCATGTGGGCGAACGAGAACTTCACGCGGCGATGGGACGGACGTTCGACGAACGTCCTGATCGGTCAGGACTACGAGCGGGTCCCCGCGACGCAGTTCATCCACGACGTCATCGACCTGCTCACCGACGACCGCTACATCCGAGTCGACGGTCGCCCGGTGCTCGGTGTCTACCGGATCACCCAGATCCCCGAGTACCGTTCGGTCGTCGCCTACTGGCGTCAGGTCGCTCGTGAGGCCGGGTTGGACGACCTCCTGCTCCTCAGCGTGGACGTGAGCGGCGCGTTCGACGGGGTCGAAGGCGACCTCTCCGAGCACGGCATGGACGCGTACATGGAGTTCGCTCCCCACAACAAACTGTGGAGCCCATGGGACCGCGCGGACACGGAGTTCGACGACCGGTTCCAGGGGAACACGTTCCGCTACGACGCCATGGTGGAGAACGCCGAGCTCACCTTGTTGGAGGGTGTGTCCGATGACCGCTACCCGGGCGTGATGGTCAACTACGACAACACGGCCCGACGCCAGTGGCAGCCGGATCTCTGGTGGGGCTCGAACCCGTACACGTTCCGACGCTGGTTCGACGCGGCCGTGTCGGCCGTCGCGGACCGCGATCGCGAGCACCGTCTGGTCTTCGTCAACGCCTGGAACGAATGGGCGGAGAGTGCCGTCCTCGAACCGACGCTCCGCTTCGGCAAGTCCTACCTGATGGCGATCCGCGACGTCCTGTACCGCTGAGCGCGATTCGCGCGAACGTCGAAGGGGCTGCACCGAACGGTGCAGCCCCTTCGACGTTCATGGCTCCGGTCAGGGAACCGTGGTCGCCTTGCACCCCAACTTCACGCTAGTCGATGCTTCGTAGATGCACACGTTCCGCGCCCCGGACGCCGCCGGAACCGTCAGGTCGAACCCATGGTCGGTGCCGGCACCCGGGTAGAGGCCGTCGAACCAGGACAGGGTGCTGTTGGCGCGGTAGGCGGCACCGACCCCGTCGACATCCACCCAGACGAACGACGTCGTCGTCGCCGGGTCCACGCCGGGCTGGTACGCCCAACCGGTCACCCGGACCGCGCCCGCCGCGGGGGTGATCGTGTCGAACGATCCGGTCGCGGTGGTCGGGGTCGGCGTCGGTGCGACCGGCGTCGGCGTGGGGGTGGGCGTGGGCGTCGGGGTCGGGGTCGGCGCGGGTGCCGGAGCCTTCCCGGCGCCGACGGTCACCGTCTTGCAGCTGAACAGCACCGAGGTCGCGGATCCGTAGGCACAGATCCGGTAGGTCCCCGGCCCCTTCGGCAGGGTGACGTCGAACCCGTGGTTCTTGCCGGCTCCGGGGAACAATCCCTCGAACCAACTGAGGCTCGTGTTCGCCTTGACCGCGGTTCCGACGCCGTTGATGTCGAACCAGACGTAGGACGGGTCCTTCGTCGCGGAGTTGTAGGCCCAGCCGGTCAGCTTGATGCCGCCGTCGACGGCGGTCGCGGTGTCGAAGGAACCGTATTCTGCCGGAGCGGGGACGTTGACGGTCTTGCAGCCGAGCAACTTCGAGGTCGCCGAACCATAGACGCACACACGATTGTTGCCCGCCGTCGTCGGGATCGTGAGGTCGAACCCGTGGTTCTTCCCCGCCCCCGGGAACATGCCCTCGAACCAGCTCAGTGCGGTGTTCGCGCGGTAGGCGGAACCCTTGCCGTTGACGTCGACCCAGACGAACGTCGAAGCCGTGGTACTCCGGTCGAACGCCCAACCGGTGAGCCGGAGCTGATTGGCCGAGGCCGTCGCGGTGTCGAACGACCCCACCTCCTCGGACTTCAGCGTCACGGTCTTGCAACCCAACCGACCCGAGATCGCGTCGACGCACACGTTGTACGTCCCGAGTGGTCTGTCGAGCTTGATGGAATACCCGTGATTGGCACCGATGCCGGGGAAGTATCCGTTGATCCAGGGCAGGGAGACGTTGGCGGCGACCGCCGGTTCAGCCTTGCCGTTCACGGAGACGGTCACGTTGGTCGGGTTCTTCGTCGTGTAGTCGACCGCCCAACCGCTGAGGATCATGCCGCCCGGGACCTGCGTCGCGGTGTCGAACGATCCGGCACCCTTCGGGACGGTGACCTGCTTGCAGCCGAGGAGCGTGTTCATGGTCGAGTTGTAGACGCACACCTCGTACGTCCCCGGCGGCTTCGCGATGGTCCCGTCGAAGCCGTGATTCGGGCCGTAGCCCGGGTAGAGGGAGTTGAACCACGCACGGGACGTGTTCGCCAGGAACGGTCCTCCCTGGCCGTTCACGTTGACCCACACGTATGCGGGCGCCGTGCTGTTCGGGTTCATCGCCCAGCCGGACACGGAGATGCCCTGGTATCCACCGGACACGCCGTCGTACGAGCCGTACGAGGAGCCCGTCGTCGGACCGAACCAGTCCGTGTAGATCCGCCAGAAGTTCCGATTGCCGTAGGCACCGCAGCCGTCGCCGGTGCCGTAGAGGTTGGCGAGCGCGGAAGCGTTCGGCTGATACGGGGTGTAGTTGTAGAGTCCGGCCGTCGCAGCGTTCTGGATGTAGACGGTGCTCGAGCCGCAGGCGGCGTTCGGGTTGAACCGTACGGCGTTGTTGCGACCGGGGACGTGGTTCCAGCGGGTCGGGTTCGCCTGGTAGTTCTTGAACTGCAGCGCGGCTGCGTACACCTGGTTGAAGAAGCCGTAGTAGTTGGTGTCGCAGTCGGCCGTGTCCGGGCAGCCGTAGCCCATGGCGCTCCGGTACTGCCGCGCGGAGGGCCAATCGTCCGTGATGAGGCTCTGCTCCTTCTCGAGCATGACGATCAGGACCTTCTGGCTGATGCCGCAGGCGACGCCGACGCGGGTGATGATCTCCGCCGCGCTCTGATTGCCTCCCGAGTACGCCGCACATCTGCCGGAGACCGCCGCGCGGTTCGGGGTGTTCTCGCGGAAGTCCTTGAGGCAGGTGTAGCCGGACCGACAGGTGGACACCCGAGAGCTCAGCACCGACTGCACTGCTGCCGCCGACATGGAGATGTCGTTGTAGAAGAGCTGGTCGCTGATGATGTTGCCGGGGTCGAAGTTCCGTGCCTCGGCGGCTTCGGACGTCTCCGGCGTCGAACCGACGACGAGGCCGGCCACGAGGAGCGAGAAGATGGCGAAGAATGCCGCCAAACGATGTTTCACGGGATCTCCAGAGTGGTCGGGGCGGAGGTCGTCGTGACCGCCGCTGAAGCGTAGTCGAGGGTGACGGACCAGGTGCCCGTGAGCAGGGCGCCGGTGTCCAGCTGGACGACCCCGCACGAGGTCTGCCCGGCGTCAGCCGCCCCGACGGACTCGATGCGCTGTTCGTCGCCGGGCCCCGTCAGGACGTAGGTGCACGAACCGTCGTTCTCGATGACGCCGGCGACGTAGCCGGAGATCGAGATGGTCGCACCGTCGGGATCGATGGTGGCGAACACGATCACGGCCTCCGGCTCGATCGGCGCCGGCTCCGGGCTCTTGCCCGGTACCTCGCTGGTCGAGCCGGTCGGTGAGGGGCTGGAGTCGGGAGCCGCGTCACCGCCGAAGCAGCCGGTCAGCCCGAACATGGCCACGAGACCGACCACTGCGAGCAGTCCTCCACGACGTGCGACCAGCATCGGCTTCCTCTCATCCACCCCCGGATGGGTGACCGGCGGTTCTCGGCTCAGTATACGGCCGGACTGGAGAGTCGCTGAGAACGGCCCCGAACCGCTGCGTTCCGTGCAACTCAGCGCGCGATGCGGCGCTGCAGCCCGTTCACGGCGCGGCGGGCGAAACGCTCGGCCCGCGCGATCGGGCCGGCCTCCTCGCGCCTGAGGACGACCATCGCCTGTTCGAACAGCTCTCCGGTCGGGATCCAGGACTCGACGACGAACCCGTTGGCGCCCCACGTGCGCTCGACGAACTCCCGGGGTGCGGCCGCCCAACCGTAGAACGACTGTTCGCGCGGTCCGTCATCGCCGCCGCCTCCGAAGATGAATTCGCCGTTGCGGAACTGCTCGAGTGCGAGCTGCGCGTCGGGGACCACAGCCGCGAGGTTCGTCGCGAACGTGTCGGCCTCTCCTGCGGCCACCGCAGCCTGTGCACCGGCGACCTGGGCGAGGAAGTTCTCCTCGAGCACCGTGATGAAGACCTTGCTCCCCGGCCGGGTCATCCGCGCGAATTCGGCGGACCACCGGCGGTGGGCCTCCTCGGAGAGGTGGGAGAACACGCTGAACGCCGTCACGGCGTCGAAACTGCCGCTGTGGAAGACGGTGGGCGGCATCGGGCGGTTCGTGACCGCGTTGACGCCGGGCAGGGTGTGGTGCAGGAGCGCCGTCATCTGTGTGTCGACGTCGCTCGACCAGATCTGGTCCGCCCGGAGGCGACTCATCAGGAGGCGGGTGATCCGGCCCCAGCCGGAACCGAAGTCGAGGACGAGGTGTTCGCCCTGGTCGCCTGTCGGCCACCGGTCGAAGGCTGCTCCGATGAAGCGCTCCGCCTCTCGGTAGGCGTCGAGGTAGCTCGCGCCGACGAACTTCTGCTGGATACGCCGCGGTGGATTGGACGGTGCCTGGACCCTGGGGTCGACGATCCCGGGGACGTCATCGAGGGTCTCGGCGTCTGCGAGTCGTTCCACGTAGGAACGCTCGGTCTCGGCTTCAGTCAATCGGGGCCTCCTGGTGGGAACGGGTGGGTTCAGTCTTCCACGACCTCGGAAGCGACGGGTGACCTGTGACGAGCGGTCCGTGCTCGGGCGGTGACGATCGTCATCAGAGCTGCAGCTGTCGACTAGGCTCGCGGAGGGCGACCGGGCCGACGGCCGCCGCGGATGAGGGGGCGGTCGTGGTCGAGGTTCGTCGTCAGCAGACGGATCCGGGGGAGACCGGGACCGTCGCGCACCGCAGCAATGCATCGCCTCCCCTGGCGCTCTCGTCCGGGACGGTCCTCGCGGCCGCCTACCTGGTCGGCGTCGTCCTGCTCGCCGTCTGGGCGCTGTGGTTCGGGGGAGCGGGATGGCCGCTCTGGCTCGCCGTCTGGCTCGGTGTCGGTGCGCTCGTCGCCCATCGGACGGACTGGTTCCTCGGCATCGCCGCCGGCCCTGCCGTCGGTCTCTTCGTCGTCACGATGCTGCTCCGTCTGACGCCCCTCCTCGGTGTCGGCATCGCCACACCGGTCCTGATCGTCCATCTGGCGATCGGCGTCGCCGTGGCGGTGCTGCTCTGGCGACACGGTGTTCTGACGCTGGATGCTCGCCTCGTCCGACCGCTCCGCCAGATCCTGGTCGCCTCGGCGAGCGCGCTCGCCGGACTCGTGGCCGTGTTCGCGATCGTCGTCGTCCCCGGCCGGTGGAACATCGCGTGGGTGACGAGCGGCGACTCCATCACCAGCCTGATGTTCTCCCGATACATGTTCGGCGACGGCGGGATCAGCCCGGAGCGGACCAACCCGGTGCCGGTCCCGTATTCGCTCGTGGCCGCAGCGCTGGCACCCGGGCGGCATTCCATCCCACCCGAGGAGTATCTGCGACACGACCTCGGTCAGCTCGCCCAACTCTGGATCCTGGTGCTCCTCGGTGCTGCCGTCCTGGCCGGTGCGGTCGTCGTCGCGTCGCGGGGTACGGCCTCCTGGTGGGTCACGACCCCCCTTGCGCTGGTCGCCGGTGCGCTTCCCCTCAGTTGGTTCGTCGCGGGGAACGCCCTGCAATTCGGCTTCTTCAACGCTGCGCTCGCCTGTTTCCTGCTCCTGGCCGGGTGGCTCGTCTACCTGCGCGCCGAGCAGTACCCGGTGCCGGCCTACGTCGTCCTCACGCTGATCATCACGGTGCTCCTCGGCACGTGGGGTCCGGTCGCCATCGTCCTGGGGTCGGTGCTGCTCGTCCTCGCCGGACGGAACCTCCGAGTGCTCACCAGCAGGGTCGACGTCCCCCGGTTCATCCTGGTGATCGCGGCGACCGCGCAGATGGTGGGGTACGCGTTGTTCGTCACCGTGCCCGACTTCCTCCGTGAGCAGGGTGCGCTCTCCGCCGACGGCGGCATCTTCACCTCCACGTCCAACACCGCCATCGCGGTCGGGGCCGCTCTGCTCGTCGTCGCCGCGTGCGCCCGCCTGCAGCAGGGCCGATCGCACGTCTTCGCCGGCGTCCTCGCCCTCACCGGCGCGGGGGCGCTGCTGGTCGTCGTCTTCGTCCTCCTGCGCCACGCCGTGCCCAACCCTTGGGGGTACTATCCGGCGAAGTTCGCCTGGTTGCTGGAGGCGCTGGCGCTCGTCATCATCCTCGCCCTGATCGCTCAGGCGCTGTCCGTCCGGCTGGACCAGGTGCGGAGCGCCCGTGTGGTCCTCGTCGCCGGTGGCATCGTGCTGGTCGGATCGCTCGCGTGGCAGATCACGCCGCTCGGCCCGGGAACCTCGGCGGTGTCACCGATCGTCGAGGTCTGGCGGAAGACGGGTATCGCCGCGTCGGGCGACGCCGCGGAGCTCGCCATGCGGTTCGCGACGCCGGGGGAGAAGAACATCCTGGTGGGGTACGCCGATCCCTCGACGGACGCCTACGTGAACTCCTGGAGCCTGCAGATCAACACGACGGACGCGACCGACCCCATCCGGATCTCCGCCTACGCCCTGGACGTGACGAAGATCGACGACGTCTGCACGGCGATCGGTCGGTTCGAGAGCGGAGCGACGATCCGGACGCGGAACCCCGACCTCGAGGCCTCCCTGCGTGCCGAGTGCTCGGATCAGGACTTCTCGGTCGTCCTCGACGGCTGATCGTCCAAGCGGTCGGCGCTCGGTTCGACGGCCCGATGGTCGGGTGCTCCCAGGAAGAGCTTCCTGCTCAACCAGACGGCGACGACGAGCACGAGGAGGAGCGCGACCGACAGCGGGCGCCAGCCGATGGGCGGCTCCCAGCTCGGGTCGAAGACGAATCGGCCGAAATCGCCGTCGATCCCGACGGCGTAGCGCCTGAGGGTCATGACGAAGGCGAACAGGTGGCCGATCGCCAGGAGGACGAACCCGCCGACGACGAACCGCGCGATGCGACGGTCGGCACCGATCCCGACACCGGCGTCGTCGAGCGCCAGACCGGCGACGATGACGAGGCACAGCAACATCGCGAGCATGTAGCGGCCCTGCCAGATGTATCCGTACTGCGCGTAGACGGAGAGGGTCGTGAGGACGGGCACGACGAGGCACACGACGAGGAGGCCCCAGACCGCGACGGTGGTGCGTCGTCGACCCCACACGACGGACGCCGACAACAGGAGCAGCAGTGCGGCGCTCCACGCGATGATCGTGGCTGACGGGGCGGGGGTGTCGACCCAGCCGAAGAACCCGATCATGCCGAACACCCAGTCGATGGACTGGATGAAGGTGTAGCCGGCCGCGAAGAGATAACTCACGATCCCGAGACTCGCGGGGGCCGAGCCGGCGAGGGCTGGCGGTTGCAGGTACCAGGCGACGGTCACGAGACCGACGACGGCCGCCCCGACGAGCAGTGCCAGGCCTGGTGGCGACTTCAGGAGGGCCGCCACCCGCGGCCGGTTGCCCAGGAAGATGGCGGCGACGACGATGAGGAGCACCCAGAGCAACGAGATGCTCCGCGTCGTCATGAGCAGGCTCGCGGTGACGAGCGCGAGGCCGGCCTGTTCCCAGAGCCGTCGTCCGGTGGCCGTTCCTCGGGTCATCGCGAGCAACGTGGCGAAGAGCCCTCCGGCAGCCGCGACCTCGAGGCCGTTCGGGTTCAGGGAACCACTGAGGTAGAGCACCATCGGGGTGACCCCGACGATCGCGCCGACCATGGCCCACCGCCAGCGGGGGAGGAGGGTGAGCTGCATGACCATGACGGCGAGCGCGAGGGCGCAGACCGCGGCCCCGGCGATGCGCATGGCGTAGAAGGCCGCGTCACCGGTGACGAAGAGTGACGGCCAGCCGACGATCGCGTAGAACGCCGGACTGTTGAGCCCGGCCGAGGACCCCGTGGTCACGAGATCCTCGTCGCGGTCCCGGAGTCCCGCCTGGCAGTCGGCGGTCAGTTCGCCGTCGAAGGCGAAACACACGAGCTGATGCGCGTTCGCGATGTTCTCGGGTACCGTCGCCTCGGTCAGGCTCGGATTCTCGGGCCAGGGCACGGACACGAGCTCTCCGCGCGCCACCGCAGCGGCGCGGATGGCGTGGGAGGGTTCGTCCGGAATGGACCCGATCGGCGAGGACAGCGCCCAGAGGACCATCGGTGCCAGGATCGTGACGAATGCGAGGAGGAAGGTCAGCCAGCGTCGTCGCTCCCAGCGGATGGGGGCGGAGCTGCGGGCGGGAGAATCCATGTGGTGGAGGTTCCGATCAGGTCGATGCGCGACGGTTCGCGGTTCCGTCGCCGATCAGCTTAGCGGCGGGTCCGAGCGGATCCTCAGAGCGCCGCCCCGGTGTCTGGGCGACGGAGCCGACCGGCGCGTCCTGGTCGTTGAGGAGGCGTCGGCGAAGGAGGACGGCCCCGGCCGTCAGCACGACGAGATATGCCACGGAGAGCGGCAGCCAGCCGGCGGGAGGCTGCCAGGTGACGTGCTGGAGCATGTCGGCGAAGGAATACTGCGAACCGACGGTGTACCGCCGCAGGGTGTTCACGAAGGCGATGAGGTGCGCGATCACCAGGGCGCCGAGTGCGATCGTCGCGAGTCGACGGGTCGTCCTCACCCCGAGGACGACGTCGCTCCCATCGATGACGACGCCGCACAGGACGAGGAGGACCGCGAACATCGCGAGCGTGTACCGTCCCTGCCAGATGTAGCCCATCTCGGTGACCAGGGCCGCCTGGACGAATGCCGGGACGAAGACCAGGACGAGCACCAGCAGGAGCGGGGCGAGCAGAGCGCGACCTCGGCCCACGATGAAGGCGGCCGCCACGAGCGATCCCGCCGCGACCGTCCAGATGGCCATCGCGGAGAGCGGGAGTGCCGTGTCGATCCAGCCGAAGAGCCCGATCCACCCCTGGGCGTAGTCGAAGGTGCTCACGAGCATCTGGAGGAATCCGGTCCAGTACCCGGTGCCCACCTCCGGATACGTCTGCCCTCCGTCACCGTAGGTGGTGAGCGGGGTCAGGAACCAGGCCATCGCTCCGACCGCGACGAGCCCCGAGACCACGACGGTGACGATCGCGGCCGGTCGTCTGAACAGGTCCTTCGCGGATCGCCAGTCGGCGGCGAGGAGCGCGGCGACGACGATGACGAGCACCCAGAGCAGTGAGATGCTGCGGGTGCTGGACAGGAGCAGTGTCGCGAGGACGACCATCGCTCCGCGCTCCCAGAGCAGTCGCGTCGACGAGGCGCGCCTGAGGGTGAGGAGCAGGACCGAGATCAGGGCCACCGCGGCGGTGACCTCGACACCGTTGGGGTTGAGCGTTCCCGACAGGAACGCGACCATCGGTGTGAAGCCCGCGACCAGCCCCATCAGGGCGAACCTCGCCCGTGGGAACTGCCAGAGCGACATCGTCGCGATGGCGAGCATCGCCGCGTTGAGCAGGGCGCTCATCCCGCGCATCCCGTACAGGGCGGCGTTGCCGTCGAGGACCAGCGTGGGCAGCCCGGTGATGGCGTAGAAGAGCGGGTGGTTGGAGTTCGCCGTGGTGACGGCCGGGGTCGGTGTGTCGTCGGGGTCGACGGGTCCGTCGCAGCTCGCGCTGACGTCGGGCTGGTAGGCGTAGCAGGTGCGCCCCTGGGTGTCGGCGATGTACTTCGGCACGAGCGACTCCGAGAGCCAGGTCTCGCCCGCCTTCGGCTGCCCGGTGAGGTCGCCACGGACGACCGCGGCGGCGCGGATGAAGTGGGCCGGCTCGTCAGGCGAGGAGCGCAGCGGGGAGGCGAGCGACCAGAGGAGGTTGGCTGCGAAGAAGCAGACGAACGCGATCACGAACACGCGCCAACGGTTCCTGACCGGGCGTGCGCCACCGGACGGTTCGAGCGGGCCTGCGAGCGAGATGATGTTCCATTCGACGTGATGACGGGCGATCGTGCGCCGACCGCGGAGACTGCAGACAGTTTATGCGGAAGCCGTCACGGGCGACGGCTGACGACGGGGTATCCTGACTCCACCTCGGACCGCCCATCGGCGTCCGTCCAGGGGCCGGCCCCGCACTCAGGAATGGAACGCATGACGTCGACGACGAACGTCCCGTACGACCAGCCGCGTCGTCCGGGCAAGCGTCTCCGCCTCCCGGGCGGTGGCATGTCGCTCAGCGAAGGACTGGGCGGCCACCGCAACTCGCTCGGCGTCCTGCGGCTCATCCTCGCGTCCATGGTCATCTTCTCGCACGCGTTCCCCACCGGGGGCTGGGGGGAGGATCCGTCGAAGGGGTGGACGAACGGCCAGGAGACGATCGGTGGGTTCGCCGTGGTCGGCTTCTTCACGATCAGCGGCTACCTCATCGCGAAGAGCGGTGCGTCCGCGGACATCCTCCAGTTCGTCTGGCGGCGCGCCCTGCGGATCTTCCCGGCCTTCTGGACCGTGCTCCTCGTCGGTGCCGTCATCGTCGGACCGATCGCCTGGCACCTCTCCGGCCGCGGTCTGCGCGACTACATCGGGGTCAGCCCGGTCGCCTACGTCTTCTCCAACGCGGACCTCACGATGCGGCAGTGGGGAGTCTGGGACATCTTCCAGGACACGACGCCGTACGGCGAGGTCGTCCAGTACAGCGTCTTCAACGGCTCGCTCTGGACGCTCACGCTCGAGTGGGGGTGTTACATGCTGATCGCCGCCCTCCTCGTGGTCGGCGTGCTCCGCCATGCCCGCTGGGTCGTGCCGGCGCTCGCCGCAGGGTTCTGGCTGGCCGACATCGCCTACAGCGTCGCACCGCAGATCGTGACGGTGTTCATCCCGCAACTGGTCGACGCGAACCCCATCAAGCTGGGTCTCGCCTTCCTCATCGGTTCGTCGCTCGCGATGTACTCGAAGCGGATCCCGCTGAACGACTGGATCGGCGTCGCGTGCGGTGTCGTGGCGGCGGTCACGCTCGTGACCGGAGGGTGGGTGCTCCTCGGGTACCCGGCTTTCGCCTACTTCATCCTCTGGCTGGCGGCTCGCCTCCCGAAGCGCGTCCAGTGGATCGGCGCCAAGAACGACTACTCCTACGGCATGTACGTCTACGGGTTCCTCGTCCAGCAGTTCACCGCCTTCCTCGGGTGGAACGCCCTGGGTTACTGGCCGTGGGTCGGGCTGACCATCCTCGTCACCTCGGCGTGCGCGTGGTTGAGCTGGCACGGGGTCGAGAAGCGGGCGATGGCGTTGAAGGATCGCGGTCCCGGGCGGGGACTCGAGTGGCTCGCGACGCGTCGGACCGCGGATCCCGTGTGACGGTGACCGCGTCGAGTACCATCGAATGTCGGCCCGCCTACAGCTAAGGACACCCATTCGTGACTGCAACAACGCTCGGAACCGTTCTGGTGACGGGAGGCGCCGGCTTCATCGGCTGCGCGCTGTCCCACAAGCTCGCTGCCACAGCCGAGCGGTGGGTCGTCATCGACAAACTGCACCCGCAGGTCCATCCGAGCGCAGAACGGCCAGCCGACCTCCACGAGGCTGCCGAGCTGGTCGTCGGTGACGTCACCGACGCCGCCGCCTGGGACGCCCTGCTGGCGGACGTCGAGCCGGACGTCATCGTCCACCTGGCCGCCGAGACCGGCACGGCGCAGTCCCTCCACGCCGCCACGAGCCACGCTCAGGCGAACGTCGTCGGAACGACGGAGATGCTCGACGCACTCGGCCGGGCGGGGCAGGTCCCGGGACACTTCGTCCTGTCGTCGAGCCGGGCGGTCTACGGCGAGGGCCAGTGGCGGCGCACCGACGGGTCCGTGTTCGAGCCCGGGCAACGTTCGCACGCTCAGTTCGAACGTGGCGAGTGGGACTTCCCGGAGGCCTCACCCCTGCCCAGCCGGGCCGCGGTCACCATGCCGGCCCCGACGAGCGTCTACGGAGCGACGAAGCTCGCCCAGGAGCACATCCTGTCCGCTTGGACGGCCGCCCACGACGCGAAGCTCACCGTCCTCCGTCTGCAGAACGTGTACGGTCCCGGCCAGTCGCTCATCAACTCCTACACCGGCATCGTCTCCCTCTTCTCCCAGCTCGCGATGGACGGCGGGACAATCCAGGTGTACGAGGACGGTCGGATCGTCCGTGACTTCGTCTTCATCGACGACATCGCGGAGTCCTTCCGCGCGGTCATCACCGCCGGACCGTCCGCCGACGTGTCCCGCTTCGACATCGGTTCCGGCGTCGGGACGACCATCCTCGAGCTGGCACAGGCCATCGCGGCCTATCACGGCGCGCCCGCGCCGGTGATCAACGGGATGTACCGCGACGGCGACGTCCGGCACGCCGAGTGCAGCATCGACGACACGCTCGCCGGACTCGACTGGGCCCCGGCCTGGGACGTCACGCGGGGGGTCGCGGCGCTGCAGGAGTGGATTGCCGCCCAGCGATAGCGCCGTTCCGCCCGAGGCCGTGCGCCGCGGGCCGAACGGTGCCGTCCTGATCCTCGCGGCGACCGCCATCGGGGGAGGCGCGGGCTACCTCCTCCAGATCATCACGGGCGCAGCCCTCGGGACGGCGGCGTACGCGCCGTTCGCGGTCTTCTGGTCGGCGCTCTACCTGCTCATCAGCGCGCTGTCGGGCGTCCAGCAGGAGGTCGCGCGTGCCACCCACGTCCTCGGTGAGGGAGCACGGGGCGCACCCCGTGCGCCGGTCGTCCGCAACTTCGCGGTGGTCGCGGCGCTCATCATCGCCGTGCTCATCGCCGGCACCGCCTGGATCTGGGTCGGCGCGGTCTTCCCCGCGAACGGCTGGTCGCTGGTGCTTCCGCTCGTCATCGGCCTCGCCGCCTACGTCGTGGTCGCTGCGACCGCGGGCGTGCTCTACGGCCTCTCGCTCTGGGCGTCCGCTGCGGCCCTCACGATCGTCGACGGGCTCGTCCGGTTCGCCATCGTGGCCGTCATGCTCTCGCTCACCACCGATATCGCGGTCCTCGCCTGGGGCGTGACGCTTCCCTTCGCCATCACCCCGCTCATCCTCTGGCCGTTCATCCGGCGCGGTGTCGTCGGGCGGTTCGGGATCGACGTCGGACCGCGGGAACTCAGCTGGAACGTCCTGCGGACCGTCACCGCCGCCGCCGCGACCGGGGTCATGGTCAGCGGCCTGCCGCTGATGATCCAGGCGACCGGCGACATCGTCTCCTCGGACGCGTTCGGTTCCCTGAGTTACGCCATCACCCTCACCAGGGCACCGATCGTCATCGTCGTGCTCGCACTGCAGAGCTATCTCGTCGTGGTCTTCCGTACCGACGCCGACGCCATGCTCGGCCGGGTCGTCCGGTTCGCGATCATCGTGCTCGCCGGTGCGGGCCTCCTCTCCGTGCTCGCCTGGTGGCTCGGTCCGTGGGCCCTCTCGATCCTGTTCGGGCGTGCGGACGTGCTGTCCGGGGGCACCATCGCCCTCCTCGTGGCGACCGCGGGCCTCGTCGGTGTCCTGTGCGTCACGGGCGCGGCCACCCTGTCGCGCGCGCAGCACGGGCCGTTCGCCGGTGGCTGGATCGTCGCCGCCGTCTCCACGATCATCGCGTTGCTCCTGCCGCTGGGCTTGCACGAGCGCACGATCCTCGCGATGGTCGTCGGCCCGGTGGCCGGTCTGATCGTGCACATCGTCGCTCTGCGGCGGCCGGCGTCGGTGCATCTCGGCCCGCCGGCGCCGGACGACCCGATTTCCTGATCCGGCGCGGCGCGGATAGCGTGGGCGGGCGCATCGACAGGCCGCAGCATGGCCCGTCACCGTCAGGAGGCAGACCGTGAGTCCCAATTCGTTCACCGCACTCCGCCTCATCGCGGCGGTCGCGGTCCTCGTGCGGCACTCGCTCATCATCCTGGACGACGAGATCTCGCCGTTCGGTGCGCCGGACATCCCCGCACTCGGGCTCTGGGTCTTCTTCGTGGTCTCCGGGTTCCTGCTCCCCGGCGCGTGGGAACGCCGTCCGCAGCTCGTGCGATACGTGTCGGCCCGGGTCCTGCGCGTCTTCCCCGGACTCTTCGTCAGCCTCCTCGTGACGGTGGTCATCATCGGCGCGATCGCCACGCCACTCGGCGTGCGCGCATACCTGTCAGATCCGCAGACACTCAACCACCTCACGAAGAACCTCGTGCTTCTGCCGGACTACACGCTGCCGGGCGTGTTCTCCGACAACCCCTACGCGAACGCCGTGAACGGTGCCCTCTGGTCGCTCGGACCGCTGTTCGCGATGTACCTGCTGGTGCCGGTCATCGGATGGATCCCGTGGCAGCGGGTGCGGGCCTCGGTCTGGACAGGGCTGCTCGTCTGGAGCGTCGTCGCTCCGCTCGTCGACGTGATCCCGACGCGTGACATCGTCTGGGGCAACTTCGTCGACGACATCCTCCGGGTCGCCGCGTTCTTCTGCGCCGGCGCGGCGCTGCGCGAGTGGCGTGTCCCGCTCCGACTCGACGCGGCGATCATCGCCGCGTCCGTGTTGGCCATCGTGATGGTGCTCGAGCCGGAGCTGACCTGGTTCGTCGCGCACCTCGTGGTCCCGTACGTCCTCGTGACCGTCGGATCGCAGCCGATCCCGGTCCTGCGATCGGCCGGTCGCTTCGGAGACCCGAGTTTCGGGATGTTCCTGATCGGTTTCCCGGTCCAGCAACTCGTCATCCATCTGAACCCGCACCTCGACTGGGTCCCGAGCATCCTGACGACGCTCGTCCTGTCGGTCGCCTACGGCTATCTGCTGTGGTGGTTCGTCGACCAGCCGCTCGCGAGGATGCGGGTCAGCTCGCGTCGTCCGGGGACGAACCGTCTCGAGGCACCTCGGCCAGCCGCTGTTCGAGCGCCCTGATCCGAAGATCCTGCAGAGCGCTCTCCTCTGCCAGCGTCCGGCTCCGGTTCTCGAGGGTGGTGAGCTCCGAGCTGTGCTGAATGCTCACGAGGAACAGGATGAAGATGCTCACGAAGAACACGAGGTTCGTCGGGATCTCGACGCCGATGACGCCGGCGGCCCAGACGAGGACCTGCGGGAACACGCCGATGACGAGTGCGAGCAGGCCGGCGATGAGCCACCAGACGGCGTGCCGTTCGCGCAGTCGCCGTTTCCGCAGCATCTCCACGACGATCCCGAGGGTCAGGACCGCGCCGACGATGCCGAGGATGTAGGTGCCGATGGGGATCATGCGGTCACCACCTCGTCTCCGTTGTGCAGGGCCACGGGCGGTCGGATGAGCGCGAACACGAGCGCGAGACCGGCTCGTGCGAGGTACTTGGCGGCCTTGAGGGGATTGTGGGAGGGCGTGCCGCCCGCGCGAGGGCGCATGGCGACGGGGACCTGACGGATGACACAACCCGAGCGGGCGGCGATGACCAACGACTCGATGGTGTCGCCGAGGTACTCCGCGGGGTAGTGCTCGGCGAACAGTCGCACGGCGCGGGGGCCCGTGGCGCGGAAGCCGCTCGTCGTGTCGGTGAGTCTCGTCCGCGCGACCCTGCTGAGGACGCCAGAGAGCACGACCATCGCCCACTTCCGTGGACCACGCACCTCGTAGTCGCCCTCTCCGGCGAAACGGGCGCCCAGCACCAGGTCGGCGGTCTGCAGCTCCTCGACGAGTCGCACGACACCCGAGGGGTCGTGCTGGCCGTCGGAGTCGACCTGCACCACGTTCCGGTACCCGTGGGCGAGGGCGTACTTGAACCCGGCACGCATCGCGCCGCCGACGCCGAGGTTGTAGGGCAGTTCCGCGACGATCGCGCCGGCCGATCGGGCTTCGACGGTCGTGTTGTCGGTCGAGCCGTCGTTGACGACGAGGACGGCGACGCCCGGGAGTTTGGCGTGCACCTCGCGGACGACGGCGGCCACGGACGCCTCTTCGTTGAGCGCCGGCATGACGATGAGCGTGCCGGCGAGAGAGGTCGTCATACGGGGAATCCTAGCAATCGGGGGCGGAGCCGACCCGTCGACAGGCTCGGGGAGCGGGATCCGGGGCGGGGAGCGAAGCCATCGTCCTGGGCGAGGGTGCGGTGCGTGGGCGGGACGGGGCCCGGCTCAGACTCGCGCGAACACGTGCTCCAGCAGGGCACGGCGTCCTGCGGTGTTCCGAGCGCGCAGGGCTGCGGGCAGCTCGCTCAGGGCGTTGGCGCGGGAGGTCCAGTGGTTCGCGGCGGCGCGCGCGGCCCGGTTCCATCCCATCGCCCGGAGATCGCGCCGGGCCTCTCCGAACAGCGTGCGCTCCTGACGGAACTTCGAGCCGTCCGGACCGGTGACCGCGGAGACGCTCTGCGAGTGCCGGCGGTACGCGAAGCAGATCTCGTCGTCGAGGACCAGACTCCCGCCGTCCTTCGTGATCTCGAGCAGCATCGCAAGGTCTTGCACGACATCGAGGTCCAGTCGGAACTCGTGCTTCCTGAGCGCCTCGACCCGCCAGACGAGCGAGGGGAAGTACGTCCAGTTGCCGCGGAGCAGGCTCGTCGCGAGCTGCTCCCCCCGGTACTCGCGGGCACCGGTTCCGGAGAACCGGTAGAGCGCTTTGATCCGGTCCGCGAGCGGACGGGAGGGTGTGCCGTTCTCGTCGATGACCGAGACACCGGGCTGGATGATCGAGGCGTGCGGGAATGCGGCGATGAGCTCGCGCACGCGGCGGACGTAGTCCGGCAGCATGACGTCGTCGCAGCCCATGATGACGGAGAACTCCCCGGACATGAGGGACACGCACTTGCGATAGTTCTTCGAGGGGCGGAGGTTCACCTCGTTGCGGATGTAGGTGATGCGCGGATCGCCGAGCCCGACAGCCCACCGGCCCGGGGCGAGGTCCGGGTAGACGTCGTCGACGATGGTCAGGTGCCAGTCGGGATCGGACTGCGCGAGGACGCTCTCCACCGCCGCCTGGAAGTGGTCGAAGCGGCCGTAGAAGGGCATCATGATGTCGAGCGTCACTCAGGTAAGCTAGCAACGATTCTCGGGCAGTGCGGAATTCTTCGACGATCTCCCGGCCCGATCACACGCACCGATCCAGAGCGGAACCTCATGACTGACACCCCCGTGAAGAAAGCTGTCATCACCGGCATCACCGGTCAGGACGGCAGCTACCTCGCCGAGCTCCTGCTGTCGAAGGGCTACGAGGTGCACGGCTTCGTGCGTCGCGCGTCGACCTTCAACACCGGCCGGATCGACCACATCTACGACCCCGAGGCGACCCACGACGGTTCGCCCAGGCTCCAGTTGCACTTCGCCGACCTGGCCGACGGGTCGCGCCTGGCGACGCTGCTCGCCGAGATCCAGCCAGACGAGGTCTACAACCTCGCCGCCCAGTCCCACGTGCGCGTCAGCTTCGACGAGCCGGAGTACACGGGCGACACGACCGGCATCGGGACGGTCCGGCTCCTCGAGGCCATCCGTCAGGTCGGTCTCCACTGCCGCTTCTACCAGGCGTCGAGCTCCGAGATGTTCGGGGCGACGCCGCCGCCGCAGAACGAGGAGACCCCCTTCTACCCGCGCTCGCCCTACGGCGTCGCGAAGGTCTACTCCTACTGGATCACCCGGAACTACCGTGAGGCCTACGGCATGTTCGCGGTCAACGGCATCCTGTTCAACCACGAGTCGCCGCGACGCGGTGGCACCTTCGTGACCCGCAAGATCACCCGCGCCGCGGCGCGCATCGCCGCCGGCCAGCAGGACTTCCTGTACATGGGCAACCTCGACGCCGTCCGCGACTGGGGCTACGCGCCCGACTACGTCGAGGGCATGTGGCGGATGCTGCAGGCCGACGAACCGACCGACTTCGTCCTGGCCACCAACACCGCGTACACCGTGAAGGACTTCCTGCAGTTCTCCTTCGAGCGGCTCGACCTCGACTGGGAGAAGTACGTCAAGTTCGATGAGCGCTACCTCCGTCCCACCGAGGTCGACGCGCTGATCGGCGACTACGCGAAGGCCGAGTCGGTCCTCGGCTGGACCCCGAAGGTGCTGCCACCGCGCCTCGCGCAGATCATGGTCGACTCCGACGTCGCCGAGCTCGAGGCGTCGGGCAAGCCCTACATCGACACCGCGGAGGTCTAGGCGCGGTGCGCGTCCTCCTCACCGGTGGTGCCGGCATGCTCGGTTCGAGCATCGCCGAGGTCTGGCCCACGCTCCGCGCTGCCGACGAACTGATCGTGGCGACGCGCGCAGACGCCGACCTCACCGATCGTGCCGCCGTCGCCGCCCTCATCGGGCGCACGTCGCCGGACGCGATCGTGCACGCCGCCGCGAAGGTCGCCGGCATCCAGGCGAAGCTGCAGCGTCCCACCGACTTCCTGCTCGACAACCTCCTGATCGACACCTCGGTCATCCGAGGCGCGATCGACGCCGGTGTCCCCGAGCTGCTCTACGTGTCGAGCGCGGCGATCTACCCCGAGGGGCTCCCACAGCCGATTGGCGAGGGCGCGCTCCTCAGCGGCACGCTGGAGGGCGCGAACGAGGGATATGCGCTCGCGAAGATCGCCGGGACGAAGCTCTGCGAGTACGCGAGTCGGCAATACGGGTTCGCCTATCGCGCAGCCGTGCCGTCGAACCTCTACGGCCCGGGCGACGACTACACCCACGGTCAGGCGCACCTCATCGCCGCCGCCCTCGGCAAGGTGCACGCCGCCGTGACGAGCGGCTCCGACGAGGTCGAGGTCTGGGGCGACGGCACCGCCCGACGCGAATTCACCTACACGCCCGACCTCGCGGCGTGGCTCGTCACGCAGCTCGGCTCGCTCGACGCCTGGCCCGTCACGCTCAACCTCGGGCCGGGTGTCGACCACAGCATCACCGAGTACTACGAAGCAGCCGGTCGCGCCGCCGGCTTCACCGGTCACTTCCGGTACGACGCCACCAAGCCGTCCGGCGTGCACCAGCGCCTGCTCGATTCGGCCGCCGCCCGTGCGCTCGGCTGGAACCCCACCACCCCGCTCGCGGCCGGCGTCGCCGCGAGCTACCACGCCTACCTCGCAGCTCAGGAGCCACAGACAGCATGACCGACGACACTTTCGACTCCGGTTTCCCCCTCGCCACCTCCTCCTGGGATGCTGCGGAGTACGCCGCCATCCAGCGCGTCGTCGACAGCGGCCGCTTCACCATGGGTCCGCTCGTCGCGCAGTTCGAGCGCGATTTCGCCAGTGCGTTCGGCGCCGGATTCGGCGTCATGGTCAACTCGGGGTCGAGCGCGAACCTCCTCGCGATCGCCGCTGCGGTCCTCGACGAGCGGGTCGACCTGCAGGCGGGCGACGAGGTCTTGGTGCCCGCCGTGTCGTGGGCCACCACCTACTACCCGCTCCAGCAGTACGGCCTCATCCCGAGCTTCGTCGACATCGACGTCGACACCCTCAACCTGGACCTGTCGCTCGCCGAGGCCGCCATCACCCCGCGCACCAAGGCGATCTTCGCGGTCAACCTCCTCGGCAACCCGAACGACTTCGCGGCGCTCACGGCACTCGCCGAACGTCACGGTCTCCTCCTGCTGGAGGACAACTGCGAGTCGCTCGGCGCGAAGGACGACGGTCGGTTCGCCGGAACGGTCGGAGCGATGGGCACGTTCAGCGCCTTCTTCTCCCACCACATCTCGACGATGGAGGGCGGGATGATCCTGACGGACGACGAGGCCACGGCGCAGATGCTCATCTCGCTGCGGGCCCACGGCTGGACCCGTGGGCTCCCCGAGAAGAACGCCGTCCACGACAAGTCGGGCGACGAGTGGGACGACCTCTTCCGCTTCGTCCTTCCCGGTTACAACGTCCGTCCGCTCGAGATGTCCGGCGCGATCGGCATCGAGCAGATCCAGAAGGTCCCGTCGCTCATCGCGGGTCGTCGGGAGAACGCCGTGTACTGGACGGAGCGCTTCGCCGACCTCGATTCCGTGCGCATCCAGCGCGAGCAGGGCGAGAGCAGCTGGTTCGGCTTCTCCCTCGTGCTCGAGGGCGCGCTCGCCGGCCGACGCAAGGAGGTCGTGCAGGCGTTCGCTGCCGAGGGGATCGAGTCACGGCCCATCGTGGCGGGCAACTTCACGAAGAACCCGGTCATGAAGTACCTCGACGCGAAGGTCCCGGCCGAACTCCCCGCCGCCGACAAGATCCACGAGGACGGGCTGTTCGTCGGCAACCACCACTTCCCGGTCCACGCCGGTATCGACCGCGTGTACGACGTGGTGGCCAAACTCTCCTAGGCTGGGTCTGCGCGGCCGCCCCACCGGTCCGCAGCAGCTTCCGTTCCACTGTCCACCTCTTCCCCCAAACCGACGAGGACCGTGCACCGTGACCCAGCCGATCAACGCGCCATCGAACGACGTCCTGACCCTCGGCGAGGCGGCCTCGCGGCTCCTCGGCTGCCGGGCGGTGCTGTTCGACCTCGACGGCGTCATCACCCCGACCGCCGAGATCCACATGCACGCCTGGGCGAAGCTCTTCACCGACGAGCTCCTCGCCCATGGGATCACCGAGCCGTACACCGACGCCGACTACTTCCAGTACATCGACGGCAAACCGCGGTACGACGGGGTGCGCGCGATGCTCGCGTCACGCGGCATCACGCTCCCCGAGGGTTCGCCGACCGACGCGCCTGAGCTGGAGACCGTGTGCGGTCTCGGCAACCGGAAGAACTCGGTGTTCACGGCCGTCCTGGAAGCGGACGGCATCGCCGCCTACCCGGGATCGTTGACCTTCCTCGACACGGTCGAGCAGGCAGGGCTCGAGGTCGCCGTGGTGTCGAGTTCCAAGAACGCCGAGGTCGTCCTCCGAGCGGCAGGACTCCGTGAGCGGTTCCCGGTCGTGATGGACGGCGTCGTCGCCGCGCGCGAGGGGATCGCCGGCAAGCCCGCGCCGGACACCTACGTCGAGGCCGGTCGTCTGCTCGGTTACGCGCCGTCTGAATGCGTCGTCGTCGAGGACGCGCACTCCGGGGTCGAGGCCGGTCGACGTGGCGACTTCGGACTCGTACTCGGCGTCGACCGCGGCATCGGGCACCAGGCGCTCATCGATGCGGGAGCCGACGTCGTGGTCGACGACCTCGACGAGCTCGTCGACCCACTGCGGTCGGCTTCGCGAACAGCGGGGCCGGACGATCCGGCCGACTCCCAGACCTTCACGGCACCCCACGACTCCTCCGAGGACCAGGCATGAACCACATCACCAGCGACCCGCTCGACCGTCACCGGTTCCCGCTCGACGACTGGGCACTCGTCGAGACCCATGTCGACGCGGACGACGAGGGCACGACCGAGACCCTGTTCGCGCTCGGCAACGGCTACCTCGGCTTCCGCGGCAACGTCGAGGAGGGCCGCGACGGCCACGTCCACGGCACGTTCATCAACGGGTTCCACGAGACCTGGCCGATCCGTCACGCCGAGGAGGCGTTCGGCTTCGCCCGCGTCGGTCAGACGATCGTCAACGCGCCCGACACGAAGGTCGTGCGCCTCTACGTCGACGACGAGCCGTTGATCCTCAACGACGCCGACCTCCTGAGCTTCGAGCGTCGCCTCGACTTCAAAACCGGTGTCCTCAGCCGCGAACTCGAATGGCGGACGCCCTCGGGCAAGCGGGTCCACATCCGCTCCCGTCGCATGGTGTCCTTCACCGACCGCCATCTCGCGGTCCTCGACTACGAGGTCACGTTGCTCGATGCGGACGCGTCGCTCGTGCTCTCCAGTCAGATCATCAACCGGCAGGACCGTCAGGACGACTACCTCACGAACGCACCCGAGCCGGGGATGGGCGACCCGCGCAAGGCGGAGTCCCTCACCGAGCGGGTGCTGCAGCCGCGGTTCAAGCTCATCGACGGTCCGCGCGCCATGCTCGGCTACCAGACGACGAACTCCGGGATGACGATCGTGGCCGGCGCCGACCACATGATCGAGACCGAGAACGAGTACGAGGTCTCGACGCACATCGAGGCCGATCTCGCGAAGCACGTGTACACGATCCGCGGCCGCGCGGGCGTGCCCACGAAGCTCACCAAGATCATCAGCTACCACACCTCCAACGCCGTCCCTCCGAAAGAACTCGCCGACCGTTGTGCCCGCACGCTCGACCGTTCCGCGGAGAACGGCATCGAATCGGCGATCCGCAACCAGGAGCTGTGGCTCGAGGACTTCTGGGCGCGCTCCGACGTCGAGGTCCACGGACAGCCGGCAATCCAGCAGGCGACGCGCTGGAACCTCTTCCAGCTGGCGCAGGCGTCCGCACGCACGGACGGTGGCGGTGTCGCGGCGAAGGGCGTGTCCGGCTCCGGGTACGGCGGCCACTACTTCTGGGACACCGAGGTCTACGTCCTCCCGTTCCTCAGCTACACGGCGCCGCTCGTCGCGCGGAACGCCCTCCGGTTCCGTCAGAACATGCTCGACGCCGCCCGCTCACGCGCGACCGAGCTCAACCAGCACGGCGCCCTGTTCCCGTGGCGCACGATCAACGGGCTCGAGTCGTCCGCGTACTACGCGGCCGGCACGGCGCAGTACCACATCGACGCCGACATCTCCTATGCGCTGCGGCAGTACGTCGCGGCGACCGGGGATGAGGACTTCCTCGCCCGCGGAGCCGTCGACATCTTCGTCGAGACGGCGCGCATGTGGGCCGACCTGGGCTTCTGGCGCGCGAACGGCAAGGACTCGTTCCACATCTACGGGGTCACGGGGCCCGACGAGTACACGACCGTCGTGAACGACAACCTCTACACGAACGTCATGGCGCGGGCCAACCTGCTGTCGGCCGTCGAGGCCGTGGAGCGCCTCCGCGAGGACGATCCGGCCTCCTTCGAACGCCTGGTCACGCGGCTGTCGCTCGACGACGCCGAGATCCGCGAGTGGCAGCGCGCCGCCGAGCACATGCACATCCCCTTCGACAAGCGGCTCGGCATCCACCCGCAGGACGCCCAGTTCCTCGAGAAGGAGCTGTGGGACCTCGACCACACCCCTCCCGAGCACCTCCCGCTGCTCCTCCACTTCCACCCGCTCGTCATCTACCGGTTCCAGGTGCTCAAGCAGGCGGACGTCGTGCTGGCTCTGCTCCTGCAGGGCGACCACTTCACCGACGAGGAGAAGCTCGCCGACTTCGACTACTACGACCCGCTGACGACGGGTGACTCGACCCTGTCGGCGGTCGTGCAGTCGATCATCGCCGCCGAGGTCGGGTACCAGCGGCTCGCGCTCAAGTACTTCTGGTCGGCGCTGTTCGTCGACCTCGCCAACCTGCACCGCAACACCCCGGACGGTGTGCACGTCGCCTCCACCGGTGGGGTGTGGAGCGCGCTCGTGCTCGGCTTCGCCGGGATGCGCGACCACGGCGGCGTGATCTCCTTCTCGCCGCGACTGCCGGTCGACTGGCAGGGCATCACCTTCCGGCTCACCGTCAAGGGCACGCGGGTGCGCATCTCCGTCCGGCGCACCGAGATGCGGTTCACCGTCGAGGAGGGCGATTCCGCCTCGTTCGTCGTCGGCGGCGGCAACGTCCTCGTCGAAGCCGGCACGACGGTCACCGTTCCGCTCGACAACCAGGGTCCGCACCTCGTCGGCGAGCCGAGCGCGAGCGACATCGAGGGCAGCCGCCGTGCCGACGGTTCGCTCATCACCGTGTCGATGCCGACCATCGCACTCGGGCCGGCGGACACCGAGTCGATCCCGATCATCCAGCCGCAGTCGGAGTAGGCGACTCCCGTCGTACACTGACCCGCTCGACCGACCGTCGAGTGGGTCAGTCGACGACGGTCGGCTCCGGGCTCGGTTCCTGGCCGCTGGGACCGGGGACGGCGCCGCGCTAGACGGTCAGTGCCCGCCGGAACGTCTCGAGCGTCTGGGTCGCCGTGCGCTCCCAGGAGAACCGCTTCGCCTGTTCAAGACCGGCCGCGGCCAGTCGTCGCATCTCATCGGGCCGGGTCACGGCGGTGCGCATGACCGACGCGATGCTGTCGAGTGACGTGGGGTCCAGGTACAGGGCCGCGTCGCCGCACACCTCGTGGTAAACGGGGATGTCGCTCATCATGACGGGGAGGCCGACCATCATGGATTCGAGCGCCGGGAGGCTGAACCCGTCGACGAACGAGGGCATCGCCATGATGGTCGCTCGTCGGTAGAGCTCACCCAGTTCCTCGCTCGTGAGCCAACCTTTGAGTTCGACCCAGTCCTGCATGCCGGTCTCCTCGACGACCGCCTGCAGGGGATCGTCGCCGTGACTTCCCGTGATCACGAGCCGCGGCCGTTCGTGCTCGAGGAGCAACGGCAGGGCGCGGATGAGGCTCGCCCAGTTCTTGTGCGGGCGGCGGTTCCCGGTCGCGAGGACGAACGGATGCTCCTGATCCGGGTCGCGGTCGCCGTCGATCGTCGGCATGGTGCCGGCCAGGGGCACGAGGTCGATCCGGGCCCGCGGGACGTGCAGGTACTTCTCGATCTCGGCACGTGAGACCTCGCTGATGGTGAGGACCCTGGTGGCGTTCCTGGAGGTGAGGCGCTCCATGAGCTTCACGGGAGCGGTGTACAGCGGCGTCGTCATGAGCTCCGGATTGCTCCAGTACAGCATGTCGTGCATGGTGACGACCGACGGCATCGACGATCGCGCCGGCCCGAGCGTGGCGGGGGAGTGGATGAGGTCCGCCCCGTGTCGCTTCGCCTGGCGGGCCACCTGGAACAGCTCGCCGTAGGCCCAGATGAACCGGTTCTCCCCGCTGATCCCCGTGTCCACCATCTCACCGGGGAACCAGGAGCGGTCGAGCTGGTAGCCCTCTCGGCTGGCGAGCCCCACGAACTCGAACTCGCTGCCCTGCCGGCCGATCTCGCGGTACAGCTCGCGGGCGTAGGTCTCCATACCGCCCTTCGTGCCGGTGTACGAGAGGAGGTCGACGGCTACGCGGGGCATAAGGCACGAGGATACCAGTGGGGCGGCCGGGATAGGCTGTCGGGTGGTCCGGTGAGCGGTGAGGAGCGGATCCATGCCAGCAGCATCAGTCGACGCACGCGTGTCCGTCGCCCTCTGCACCTACAACGGTGGGGAGTTCCTCGCCGAGCAGCTGGAGAGTGTCGCGCGGCAGACGGTGCTGCCCGGCGAGATCGTGATCAGCGACGACGGGTCGACCGACGGTACGTCGGCCATCGTCGAGCGGTTCGCCGAGGCGTCGCCGATCCCGGTCCGCTTCCTGCGGAACCCGACCGCGCTCGGCGTGACGCGCAACTTCGAGAGCGCCATCCGCGCGACCGTCGGGGAACTGGTCGTCCTGTCCGATCAGGACGACGTATGGCGGCCCGACCGCGTCGAGCGTGCCCTTGCCGCCTTCGACGCGCGTCCGGAGCTCCAACTGGTGTGCTCGGACGCCAGGCTCGTCGGAGCCGACGGTACCCCGCTCGGCACCACCCTGTTCGCCTCGCTGTCGATCGGGCCGTCCGAGCGCGACCGTATCCGCGCGGGCGAAGCGTTCGGCGTGCTCTTGCGACGCAACCTCGTCACTGGCGCGACCGCGATGTTCCGACGTGCGGTCTTCGACGCGGCAGCGCCGTTCCCCGCTCCGTGGGTGCACGACGAGTGGTTGGCGATCGTGGCCGCAGCACGAGGACCGATCGAGTTCCTGGACGAACCGCTCGTCGACTACCGGCAGCACGGCGCGAACCAGATCGGGATCGTCGAGCCGACGCTGGCGTACAAGATCTCGAGACTGATGCAGCCGGGGCGCCAGCGCAACCGCGACATCGCAGATCGCGTCGCCGGTCTCGCTTCCTGGCTCGACGATGCCCGTGAGCCCGCGCCGCGCGCCGACCCCTCGGCCGTCGTCGCCAAAGCGGCCTTCGAGCGGTTCCGTGCCGATCTCGCTCCGGCCCGGTGGCGACGGATCCTCCCTGTCATGCTGCGTGCTCCCCGCGGCGAGTATCAGCGGTATGCGAGCCAGGGGGCGCTGGACATCGTCAGGGATCTGCTGCAGCCGGCCTAGCCTCGAGTCACCTGCCAGACGGCCGCGCCGACCACGACGACGCCGAGGGCGAGGAGGCCGCCCCGCCACGGGGCTCGGTGGCGCGCGGCGAGGAGGAGCAGCGCCATCACGACGAGTTCCCGGGCGTTCACGAGCCAGGCCGCGAGCTGCAGGTCGTGGAGGGCGACGATGCCGACCGGGAGGGACAGCAGCACGCCGACCGCTTTGACCGGACTCGCCCAGCGCATCCGGCTCTCGGCCTGGAGGACCGCCGTGACCGACCAGGCGACGACCGAGGGAGCGACCGACAGGGCGAGGACGGGGACGAGTGCGAGGGCGGGGTCCCAGTCGTCTGCGAGGACGGGGTCCACGACCAGCTCAGCCCCGATGCTCGTCGCCACGGCGGCCACGACCGCCAGGACCAGCGATCGTCGGAGCGAAGCCTCCGTGACCGCGACGATCTCGGACCCACGGCCGTCGCGTGCCGCCTCGGCGAGGACCGGCCGGAGGACGTTGATCGTGGCCAGCGCCGCCGCATCGCCGATGCTCCGTGACAGCGACATGGCGAACGCGTACTGGCCGAGACGTGCCCCGCCGGCGAGAGCCCCGATCGAGAGGCGGTCGGTCTGCCCCTGTCCCCAACCGAGGAGCGAGAACAGCGCCGTGTGCAGGTAGTCGCCCAGGACGTTCACGGTCGGTTCGCGGGAACGCGCGTCGGCGGCGGACGCGCTGGGGAGTCGCGCTGCACGTCGCCGGTTGAGCAGGGCGAACCCCGCCTCCGCGAGCATCGCCTGCAGGGCGCTGGCGAGCAGCGATCCCGTCGCCAGGAGGGTCGGCACGCTGCAGAGCAGGGCTGCTGTCGACGACCACGCCTGATGCGATGCGATCTCCTTCCATCTCCCGGCTCGCTGCAGGCGGACCAGGGCGTCGATGCCTACGGCCGAAGCCGCCGGGACGAGGACGAACGGCGCGAGGGCGATCGCCTGCCATCGGTCCTCCGCGTGATGCGTCAGGAGCAGGGCTCCGACGGTCACGGCGAGCGCGGCGCCTCCGATCAGCGCGGACCAGACCCGGAACCGGTGGACGAACCGGTCTCCGGCCTCGGTGCCTCCGTGGACGACGGCGGTCTGCCGGGCGGCCGTGTCGCCGACGGTCTGGACGAGCGTGAGGGCGAGGACCATCCACGCGTACATGCCGACGAGGGACGGCGTGAGGCGGGCGGCCAGGACGAGCATGACGAGCGCCGACGCCACCCGGGGAAGGATCCGCTCGACGATCGCCCAAGCGAGGTGGATCATCGTCCGCTCACCCGCACGGTGGTCGATCCGCGTCTCGGTCGGTGAGCGTTGTCGTGGCGTCGGCGGGACCCTCGTCGTCGTCGGATGCCACGATCGTCGTGATCACAGGTACCACGTCCTCGATTGCAGGCTCTCGAATGCGCGCCCTGCCCTCGACGAGAGCCGCTCGACACCACGTCGACGGCGCGTGCCGTCGCGGCTGGGGCTGATGACCTGGAGCGCTCCGACGACGAGGACGATGGGGAGCTCCCAGCCGAAGGACCTCGGCATGCCCAGCCCACGGTGTCGTCGGAACAACCGCACCGTTCCCCGGCCGTAGCCGAAGAACTGCCGAGCCACGGCTCGAAGGTCACCGCGAAGTCGGTACTCGACCACGGCCTCAGGGACCGCGGTGGTCGGGTGACCAGCCGCCGCCGCCCGCCAGAAGAAGTCCGTCTCGTCGCCGCCGCCGAGCAGGGTCTCGTCGAATCCACCGAGCCGGTCGAACACCCGTCGTTGAAACCCACAGTTCGCTCCCGGCGGCCATGGATGGAAGCCGTGCACGGTGCTGACGGCCTCCTGTCTTCCCGCAGGTGTGCCGTCCGGGAGGGTCCGCTCGAGCGCGCCGCCGACGCAATCCGCACCGGCTTCCAGCGCGCGCCGGTGAGCCTCGATCCAGCCGGCCTGGACGACGTCGTCGGCATCGCAGAGGAGCACCGCTGAACCCCGTGATGCCCGGATGCCGGTGTTGCGAGCGTGGTTGATACCCGGCCTGCCGCTCGCGTCGACGAGGCGAACGCGCCCGTCCTTCTCACTGAACCGGCGGACGAGTGCTGCGGTGCCGTCGACAGAGCCGTTGTCGGCGACGATGATCTCGATGTCGACGGACGAGCCTTGAGCGAGCAGGGCTTCGAGTTGCGTGGCGAGGGTCTCCGAGCCGTTTCGGCAGGGAATGACGATCGAGTACACGGGCCTCCGGATCTGGCATGGGCGAGGTGACCAACGTTGCCGTCGACTAACATACAACATATGAGATATGAGCCTGATCGTCGTCGTCCACCCGCTCATCCCGTTCGACGAGCGGCAGACATGACGACCGTGCTCCATGTCACCGACTGCTACGCGGGTGGGATCCCCGTGGCGATCGAGGCCTACGTGCGGAATTCGCCGCCGGGTGTCGAACATCACCTGCTCGCGCAGATCCCGGACGGCGCCCCGCTCGACGAGACACTGTCCGACTGCTTCGCCTCCGTGACCGCGCTCGGGCGGCGGCCGCTCGCTGCCGTGCGAGCGATCCGGCGGGTGCGCCGTCGTACCGGGGCCGACATCGTGCACGCCCACTCGAGCTTCGCCGGTGCGTACGCGCGGGTCGCCCTGCGCAGCTCGCCGCGGACCCGCATCGTCTACACCCCGCACTGTTACGCGTTCGAGCGCGCCGACCTCTCCGTCTGGAGCCGCCGTACGTTCCGGGCCGTCGAATGGTTGCTGTCCTTCAACGTCGAGACCATCGCCGCCTGTTCCGAGGGCGAGGCCGCAGCCGCGGAACGGCGCGGCCCCCTCAGGCCGCGCGTCGTCCACGTGCCGAACGTCGTCGCGGTTCCGCTGCCCGATACCCGCCGAGAGGGCGCGGGGCGGCACCGGCCGCTGCTGGTCGCGAGTCTCGGACGCGTCGCTCCACAGAAGGATCCGATGCGGTTCGCCGACGCCGCGGCGTCGATCGGTGCCCGAGGGATCGAGGTGGTCCCGGTCTGGATGGGTGATGGCGCGGACGACGACGTCGCCCGGTTGGAAGCCTCCGGTGTGCACGTCACCGGGTGGATCCCGCATGCCGAGGTGGGCAGGCGGCTCGCGCAGAGCGACGTCTACCTCCACACCGCCGCCTGGGAGGGGTTCCCGCTCGCCGTCCTGGAGGCGGTGCAGGCCGGTGTCCCGACGCTCGTCCGGCCGATCGCCGCGTTCGGGACGCTCCCGGACGGCCTCACACTCGACGGTGGTCTCGAGGCGCTGATCGCCAGCAGACTGGCCGGACCCCGGGCGTTCGCCGCGTGGGCCGAGACGAACGTCGCCCGCTGGTCGGATCGCCTTCGGGGCCACACTCCCGCCCATCAGCGGACGGCGCTCGCCGAGGCCTACCGGATACCGCAGGTGGCCTGATGCGGGTCGCTGTCGTGCAGTGGGGCCGCACCGGTGCGGGCCCGCTCTTCGCCGCCGAGTTGGCTCAGGCGCTCCGCGACGGCGGGTGCGACGTCGTCGTGTCGCACTCGCTCGACGCCGAGGTGGCCGATCGGTTCGTCGCCCTCGACGTGCCGGCCTTCCCGATCCGCACGTATCGCGACAAGCGCGGCGCGGCGCTCGGTCTCCCGCGTCTCCTGTGGGCGGCGCTCCGGCTCGACCGCTTCCTCCGGCGACATCGCATCGACGTCGTCGTCATCGCCATGGAGCAGCTCTGGCAGGGGGTGGTCGCGCCCGTGTTCCGCTTCGGCGGTCGTCGGAGTCTGCTCTGCGTCCATGACGCGACGATGCACCCCGGGGACTTCTCGCGGCTCGAGCACCTCCTGCGTCGTGCCGAGCGCCGGGCGGCGGACGGAGCGATCGTGTTCTCCGCGCCGGTCGCTGCCGCACTCACGTCCCGTGGCGAGTTCCGCGCGGACCGCGTCCACGAGACCGTCCATGCCGCGTACCGTGTCGACGCGGACCGTGCCGTGGTCCGGTCGACGTACCGGGAGGGTGTTCCGGTCATCGGATGCTTCGGTCGGCTTTCGGCGTACAAGGGGCTCGGTCTGGGGGTGGAAGCGATCACCGAACTGCGCCGCCGCGGGATCCGGGTCCGGTTGCGGGTCGTCGGGTCCGGGACCGACGACGCCCTCGGCCTCCTCCGACACGAGGACGACGAGCTCGAGAACCGCTGGGTCGGCCAGGAGGAGATCGCGCAGGTGGTCGGCGGGTTCGACATCGCCCTCCTGCCGTACACCGAGTCCAGCCAGTCCGGTGTGCTCGCCTACGCGATGGCGCTCGGGGTGCCCTCCGTCGTGACGCCGGTCGGCGGCCTCGCCGAGCAGGCGATCGCGTCAGGATCGGGCATCGTGGCCATGGCGGTGACGTCGACCGCGCTCGCCGACGCGCTGGAGCAGATCCTCGCCGACGCCGGTCGTTACCACGCGCTCTCCGCGGCGGGGGTGCTCGCTGCAGCGGGTCCGTTCTCCTGGGCGCGCGTCGCGGCCGACGTGCGCGTCGCGGCAGCATCCGTCGTGTCCACGGGTCGCTGACCCCTTCGAGATGCGGCGGATGGCGGCCCCCACCGGGCCGGGGCTCCCGTCGCTCCGGGCCGCAGGCTCAGGAGGAGGCACACGGCGACGATCAGCATCGGTGTGAGATGCCGGAGGAACGAGCCGTAGTCCGGCTCGAAGATCGACTGCACGATCAGGAAGGCGAGGATCGCCGCGAACAACCGGTTCTGGAACGCCGTGAGGACCGACGAGCCGCGGGGCGCTCGGATCCTCGCCGACCGGATCGCGGCGATGAGCGACCCCCAGATGGCGAGCAGGACGAGCGCGACGACGAGGTAGATCGCCCCGCCGCGAAGCATCAGCGGGATCGGGATGATGAACGAGGCGAAGGTGAGGGCACTGTTGACGAACCCGGACACGGGGCCGGCACCGGGGAAGAACTGCACGATCAGGGTGTTGACCGATTCCGCGCTGCGGTGCTCGTTCACCGTGAGGCGGTAGTGGTCGAGGTCGACACCGACGATCAGCGGGAAGACGACGGAGAGCCCGGCGTAGAGCGTGAGAATGACCGCCAGCGTGGCTGTCCAGCCGCGCCGCGCCCGCAGCGCGAGACGGAGCGCCAGATAGAGGCCGGCTACGAGGAACCAGTACGTGCGGAAGCCCTGGGCGTAGAGCAGCATCGCGGCCACCGGCACCAGCTCGGCCGACAGGCCCCGTCCACGGTGCGCGATGAGGGCGAGTACCGCGCCCACGGTCAGCAGGTCCTTCGTGTACGCGCCGTGGTAGACGGCGGCGAGTGCGACGCAGCTGATGATGATGGCCCAGTCCACCCACTCGGCGGTCGTCGTCCGGGTGCGCGAGATCGCCACCGTCAAGACGAGCAGGTAGCTCGCGACACCGACGAGGGCGGCGAGCGTCGGCAGCTCGGCGAGGCCCATCCAGCGGTAGACCGCGGCGATGAGCTGGAACGACGAGTCGGCCTCGGTGAACGTCCCCCGGTTCACGCTGATGATCGTGCCCTCGTCGTTCGCGAAGTGCCCGGGCAGTCCTGGTTGGTCGGCTGCCACCCAGGCGAGCGCGAGGAGCGAGGCGATCATGAGGAGCGCACCGCCGGCGAGCGGACGGTCATGTCCCCGCCCGCCGATATCGGGCGTCGGTCGCGTCAGCTGCCGACGCCACGCGGCACGGTGGGCGCTGGCCTCCGCGCGGGCTCTGGCCGCGTCCCGCCGCGTCAGGTGCGCGGAAGGCTGCCCGGAGGTCACGGACGGATCGTGTGCTCGAAGCGCAACCTCGGCTGGAGGTCACCGAACCAGGTCTCCGCGTAGTTCGACAGCTTGCGGTTGTTGTTGTCGAGCGCGACGACCCGGCGGCCCATCTGCAGCCCGATGAGCATGGCGTGGAGGCGATCGGTGACGACCACCTCGCCGCGGGCGATCAGCCGGACGGCGGCGTCGAATCGGCGTTCGGCTCGCCGCATCCACGCGGCATGGTCGCGCTCCATGAGGGGTTTCAACACCGGGTGCTTCGCCGCCCGCCAGCCGAGCCACTCGTGCGCCCGGAGGTCCAGGGGGTCGGCCGGCCAGTCGGCGCTCTCGGAGTCCGCGAGCCCACCCGCGGTCTCATCGTCCGTCCGGGCGATGACGATGCGTCGCTGCGTCGGTTCGGGGGCGCTGATCGGGCCGAGGAGATGCACCGCGTCCGGCGAGAGGCTGAGGTCGTCGACCTCGTCGCGGAGGAGGTCGTAGGAGCTCTGGTCGCGAACGGCGACCCGCAGCTTGGGCCGGGCGGCGAACCGTCGGGAGAACGCCCGGCGGTCTGCATCCGTAGGGAACACGACCGACTGCGGTGCCTGGATGAGCAACGTGTCGACCGGGAGGTGCTCTGCGAGATCGTAGCGAGCCTCGCTCAGCACCGGGTAGAGGCCTCCGAGATTGCCGCCGCCCTGGATGAGGACCGGGATCGACGAGTCCCGGACCCGCTCCGGGATGCTGCCGGCGCTCGAGGTCGTGCGGACGGCGATGTCGTGTGTGCGCCAGAACCTGGCCTGTCCGAGGGCGATGGCCGAGTCGCCCGAGTTCCGGTGATCGGGGAACTGCGTGTAGTGGAGTTCGGTGACACCGCGATGCAGCTCGACGAAGGAGGCTTCGGCGCGCTGTCGCATGGTCTCGAGGTAGGGCATGGGTGCTCCGTCCGGATCGACACCGAGCGTTGCGCTGGAATCGGATACTTCAGTTGGTCGAATACATTATGCTCGATCATCGCCGGGTCGTCTCGCACTCCGGCCATCGACCTCGCCCACCGACCGGTGCGCGCCGAGGCTCGATCCGATGCACACCGGAACATCCCCAGGGAGGCCACCGTCATGCCCTTCGTCGAAGCCCGCCGCTGCTGGGAGCGACGGTGCTCGCGCATGGTCCTCGTCCTCGACCTCCTGGCCGTCACCCTGGCGCTCACCGTGACCCAGCTCCTGTGGTGGGACGCGTACTGGCGCGGGACCGTGGAGGTCGTGGGGCCGTTCGGACGCCTCGACCTCGGCTACCCGGCGGTCACCCTCGCGCTCGCCGTCGCGTGGTGGTCGCCCCTGGCGGCTGCCCGGTCGCGCCACCCGCGGGTCCTGGCGGACGGCTGGACGCCGTATCGGCGGGTCGTCGTCGTGACGACGACGGTCTTCGGCACGGTGGCGATGGCGTCCTACCTCCTCAAGCTCGAGATCGGACGCGGGTTCCTGCTCACCGCCATGCCGCTCGGGGTCGCCCTCCTCCTGGCGGTCCGCTGGGGCGCCCGTCGACACCTCCGTGCGCGGCGACGCGGAAGCGCACTCGTCTACCGCACGCTGCTCGTGGGGGACCGCGACCAGGCGGTGCATGTCGCCGAGCGCATGCGCCGGGGAGACTGGGCAGGGCATCGGGTGGTGGGCGTCGCGACCCCGGGCATCGTCGACGATGACCGCATCGTGGGTGCCCCCGTCCTCACCGGGCGACCCTCGATCGTCGACGCCGCCGAGGAGGTCGAAGCGGACACGGTGATCCTCGTCGGCCCCGTCGAACTCACCCCCGCCGAGCTCCGCCGCCTCGGTTGGGACCTCAGCGAGCGCGGGGTGAAGTTCATCATCGCGCCGACGCTCACGGGTGTGGCCTCGACCCGCCTGCACCTGCAGGCGGTGGCCGGTATCCCACTCATCCACGTCGACCACCTGGAGCTGTCCCGGCTCGAGGCGGCGGCGAAGCGGGCGTTCGACGTCATCGGTTCCGCGACGCTGCTCCTGCTCCTGGCCCCGGTCATGCTCGTGGTCGCGCTCGCGGTGAAGACGACGAGTCGGGGGACCGTGCTGTACCGGCAGGAGCGCGTCGGCCTGCGCGGCCGCCCCTTCCAGATCCTGAAGTTCCGCTCGATGGCCGCAGACGCCGACACCGGAGCAGCCCTCGCCAGGCAGCAGCATGCGGACGAACTGCTCTCGAAGGTTCCGGACAACCCGCTCGTGACGCCGATCGGACGGATCCTCCGGAAGTACTCGCTCGACGAGCTCCCGCAGCTGTTGAACGTCCTGGGTGGTTCGATGAGCCTCGTCGGCCCGCGGCCTCACCGTGGGTGGGAGGTCGAACGCTACGACCTGCTCGCCCAGCGACGCCTCCTGGTCAAGCCGGGTATGAGTGGACTGTGGCAGGTCAGCGGGCGGTCCAACCTCTCCTGGGACGACTCCGTCGATCTCGACCTGTACTACGTGGAGAACCGGTCGGCCGCGATCGACCTGAAGATCCTCGCGCAGACGGTGCGGGCGGTCGTCGCCCCGGGAACCGATGCACGGTGATCCGGCGCCGCTCGGGCCGGGTTCAGCGTTCCGGAAGCTTGTGCCGCCAGCTCAGCCCGCCGGCACCGATGACCGCGCAGACGACGAGGAGCAGCCAGCCACCGCTCAGCAGCAGGCTGCTCTCGGCAGCGCCCGATGCGAGCAGGGTCACGACGATGAGCGCGGCCCAGACGTGCACGACGCTGCGCCGATTGGTCGCGATGAGCCAGGTCCGCACGAGCGCCAGACCGCCGAGGAGGAGGAACAGGGCGAGCCCGATCAGTCCGAGCTGCAGGTACACGTCCAGGTAGGCGTTCAACGCCGAGTCGTTCGTGCGGCCGAGGCTCGCGTCGATGAACCGGTACGGGACCGCATCGGAGACCCAGCCGCCCGTCCACCCCCAGCCGTTGAGTTCGCTCGGGGCCAGGCGTCTCAGGGTCTCCTGCCAGAGCGCGTAGCGTTGCTCGATCTCGAGCCCGAGACCGAGGACGCGGAACACCTCGGATCGGAGGAGGTACCCGACCAGGCCGACGAGCGCGAGGACGGTGAGGAGGACGAACTGCCAGGTGCGGCGGAGTTCCGGTCGGAGTTGCCTGAAGACGTAGAGCACGGCGGTCGCGATGCCGAGGGCCGCGGCGAGGAGTGCGACGCTCGGCGAGCGCGTGCCGAGGATGAGCCCGATGGCAAGGGCGATGGACCCGATCGTCACCCCGTGCCGCACGGAACGGGTCCGCCACTCGACGACGAAGGTGACGAGACCGAGCAGGGCTGCGATGCCGAGGGCGCTCCGGGTTCCGAAGACCCCTTCCAAGGGGCCGCCGAAGGCGAGGTTCCCGCTGATCCCGAGGAACGGCAGCGGGGTGTCGATGAGGACGCCGCTCACGACCTCGAGCGCCAGGGACGTGCCGAGGAGTGCGCGGAAGGCGGTGCCCGTCGCCCGGACGATCTGGATGGTGTCGCGGGTCAGCGCGATCACGATGGCGATGAAGGCCCACGCGAGCTGCCCGCCGATGGCGGGTAGGGTCGCGAGGGGCGTGGCGCTCCACACCACCGACACCGCGCTCCAGGCGAGGAACAGCAGGACCGAGATCGGCAGGAGGCCACGCCACTCGATGATGGGGAGGCGTGCGAGGAGGATGCCCGTGCCGATCGTCGTGAGGCCGACGAGCATCGCGCTGAAACCGGCGACACCGATCAGGCTCGTGACGAGGTGCTCGCCGAAGGCGGTCGCGACGGCGATGGTGGCGAACGCGGCGGCCAGCGGCGCTGACGAGAGGACGCGTGCGGCGACGGAGAACGCGTCGAAGTCCGCCGGTCTCACGCCGGGCTCATCCGCCGACGACGTCGCGCCGGTGCGTGGGTGCGAGGTCGGCCGAGGTCGCGACGGCGGGGATCGGCCAGGCGGGTTCCTGCTTCGTCTTCACGACGAGGAGCACCAGGAGGACCCAGCCGGATTCGATGAGCAACCGACTCTCCGCGACCGACTGCACGACGAGGGAGACCGCGATGAGGACGGGGGCGAGCGAGAGGGCCGTGTACGGCCGCCGTGCGTCGAGGTCGACGCGTGGACGGTCGACGGCCAGGAACCAGGTGCGCGTCAACATGGACAGGACGACCGCGGCGAAGAGCACGAGGCCGACGACGCCGAGTTGGAACCAGACGTCGAGCCAGGCGTTGTGCGCCTGGAGCTGTCGGACGCCGCGTCGGATGACGAGGTCGGTGAAGAGCGGCTCCCACGGTGCCCACGGGCTCGAGAAGCCCCAACCGAAGACCGGCCGCTGTTCGATGAGGCGCCAGACGGTCGCCCAGATGTCGAGTCGACCGGTGAGGTCCGGGCTCTTCCCGAGGAGGCCGAGGAGTTGCGTCCGGAAGACGACCGCTCCCACCGCGCCGACGACCCCGATGCCGAGGAAGCCGAGGTACACCGGTGTCCTCGCCTCCGGGCGAGGTGCCCGACGGATCGCCAGTGCGGCGGCGAGCACCACCGCCGTCACCACGGCGGCGAGCAGGATGGTGGTCGAGAAGCTCAGGAGGAACATCACGACGGAGAGACCGAGGCGGATGAGCAGGGTCCAGCGACGTTCGGGGCCGGCCAGCCTGGCTGCGCCGGGCTCGTCGCGGCGCGCCGCCAGCCGGAGCCCGAAGACGATGATCCCGAGCAACGCCACCACGGCGAGGAGGTTGGCGTTCCCCGAGATGCCCTGGATGCGTCCTCCGGAGAACAGGAGGTCCCGCGACCAGTAGTCGAGCAGGGGCGGGTCCGCCGCGTCACCGGCGTAGAAGTTCGGGAGCACCGGGTGCCGGATGATCGCTGCGACGACGAACTCGAAGAGGAGGGAGAGTGACAGCACCCACGTCACGGCACGGCCGAGGACCCGGATGACCTCGGGCCAGGAGAAACAGCCCGCGAGGGTCACGCCGAGGACGGTGCACAGCGCCGCACCGAGCAGGGTCGCGGCCGTGCCGCTCGGGTAGGCGGACCAGGCGAGCGAGACGATCGACAGCACCCCGTAGCCGACGAGCGACCACGGCACCCGTGTGCGCCGCCAGTTCGGTCGGACGACCATCAGGCACGCGAGCGCGGCACCACCTGAGACGAGTGCCACCGCCGTGTAGCCCCAGATGGTGAAGAGGTTCGTCCAGAACGTCCCGGCGAGAACTGCGAACGTCGCGAACACGGCGACGTGTCTGACGACGAGCGCGCGTGTCGTCAGCGCTGCCGGCGGGCGGGGCGGGGCGGGTTCGGTGGACAGCATCGTGCCCCCAGGGTAGCGGCTGCGGCCGGCACCGAGGCCCTGGTCCGGCCCGGTGGTCAGACGAACGCCGCGGTGCCGGTGATGGCCCGCCCGACGATGAGCGCGTTCATCTCCCGCGTGCCCTCATAGCTGTAGAGGGCTTCGGCATCCGCGAAGAACCGGGCGGCGTGGTAGTCCAGCACGATGCCGTTCCCGCCCATGATCTCCCGTGCCCAGGCGACCGTCTCGCGCATCCGCGCGGTGCAGAACGCCTTGGCGAGCGCGGAGTGCTCGTCGCGCTGGGTGCCCTCGTCGAGCATCTGCGAGACCCGGACGCACATCGCCATCGATGCCGTGATGTTCCCGAGGCACTTCGAGAGGAGGTCCTGGATCAGCTGGTGGCCCGCGATCGGCTTGCCGAACTGCACGCGCTCCTTGGCGTAGGCGACCGCCGCCTCGTACGCGCCGACAGCGACGCCGACACTCGACCAGGCGACGCCGGCGCGGGTGAGCCGCAGGACCTTCGCCGTGTCGCGGAAGGAGTTCGCGTGCTGCAGCCGGAGGCGCTCGGGGACCCGGACGTCCTCGAGGGTGATGTCGGCGTTCTGCACCATGCGCAGGCTGATCTTGCCCTCGATCTTGGTCGCGGAGTAGCCGGGGGAGTCGGTCGGCACGATGAAGCCCTTCACCTGACCGTCGGCCGTGTCCTTCGCCCAGATGATCGTGATGTCACTGAAGGTCGCGTTGCCGATCCACCGTTTGGAGCCGGACAGGATCCAGTCGTCGCCGTCCCTCGTGGCCGTGGTGCGAAGCCCCTGTGCGCTGTCCGACCCCGACTGCGGCTCGGTGAGGCCGAACGCACCGAGGACCTCGCCGGAGGCGAGCTTCGGAAGCCACTCGTCCTGCTGCTCCTGGGACCCGCACTCGCTGATCGAGCCCATGGTGAGGCCGTCCTGCACCCCGACGAAGGTGGAGATCGACGCGTCGATCCGGGAGAGCTCCATCGAGGCGAGGCCGCGGAACACGGCGCTGTTCTCGAACGGCGTCGTCTCCGGCCAGGCCCACCGGGCGACGTCGAGCTCGAGGAGCGGCGTGATGAGGTGCTTCGGGAACTCCGCCCGCTCCCAGTACTCGTTCACGATCGGCTTCGCCTCGGTCTCGGCCCAGGCTCGGAGGCGGGCGATGGCCTCCTGCTCGGGAGCCGTCAGGAGGCTCTCGAAGCCGTAGAAGTCGCTGGCGAGGGGTTCGAAGATCATGGTCCGTTGCTCCATTGCGTCCGCTGGCGCCGGATCGGCGTCCCGGCCAGCCTAGGCAGGTGTGCTCGGCGCGGACAACGGCTTGGTAGTTTGGTGCACGGTGCCGGGCGACCGCGTCGCACGGCTTGTAGGACGACGCCAAGCGGCCCCAGGGTCCGGCTGGCGCGTCACCCTCGTCCGTCGAAAGGGCCCCACCATGTTCGTGCCGCTCCGTGCCACTCCTCGTGACTACGCGTGGGGGTCGTCGACGGCGATCGCGGAGGTGCTCGGGTCCGAGCCCTCGGGACGTCCGGAGGCGGAACTCTGGCTCGGCGCACACCCCGGGGCCCCGACGCCGATCGCGGATCCATCGACGGTGGGGGGACATGCCGACCTCGAACGTTGGCTCGCCGCCGATCCCGCCGCGCTCGGCGGGCGCGGCTCGCTGCCGTTCCTCCTCAAGGTCCTCGCAGCGGCCCATCCGCTCTCGCTGCAGGCCCACCCCGACCTGGACCGGGCCGCCGCGGGCTTCGCCGCCGAGAACGAACGCGGGGTGCCGCTCGACGCTCCGCACCGCAACTACAAGGACGCGCTCCACAAGCCGGAACTCATCGTCGCGCTCCGGGACGGCTTCGAGGCGCTCTGCGGGTTCCGCGAGCTCGCCGCGACCGATGCGCTGCTCGTCGACCTGGTGGCCTCGGCACCCGATCCGGCTGCGGCAGCGCGCATCACCATGCTCCGCGGGATGCTGGCCGCCCCCGACGGGCTCCGCGACACCGTGCGGATCCTGCTCGAACAGCTCCCCGGCGGGCTACTGGACGCCCTCGTCGCGTCCGCCGCGGCTCCCGGTTCGGGTGCATTCGACGCCGAGCGGGCCCTGGTCGGGCGGCTCGCGGAGGAGTATCCGGGCGATCCGGGCATCGCGGTCGCCCTCCTGCTCAACCTCGTCACGTTGCGAGCGGGGGAAGCGCTCTACCTCCCCGCCGGCAACATCCACGCCTACCTCCGGGGGATCGGCGTCGAGCTCATGGCCGCGAGCGACAACGTCCTGCGCGGGGGGCTCACGCCGAAGCACGTCGACGTGACCGAGCTGCTCGAGGTCCTGGAGTTCGAGCCGAGGCCGGTGCCGTGGCTGACCCCGACGGACCTGGGCGGTGGACGCAGCCTCTTCGTGCCGGACGTGCCGGACTTCGAGCTGCTGCGGGTGGATCTGCCCGCAGAGCCGTCTGAGCAGGATCCCTCGTTCCACCTCCCCGGACCCGGCATCGCGATCGTGACCGACGGTTCGGCGCGGATCACCGGAGCCACCTCGTCGGTGGAGCTCGATCGAGGTGGCTACGCCTTCGTCACGCCCGACGAGGCGGAGCTGCGCTTCTCCGGGACCGGGACCCTCTTCCTCGCGACGACCCAGGGCTGACCGCCCGGCCGGGTGGTCCGGTCCAGGCGGCTCAGGCGCTCTCCCGCACCCCGAAACTCCGCCGGTAGGCGGCGGGCGTGGTGCCGAGGACGCGGTCGAAGTGGTGACGGAGGACCGCCGCGGTGCCGAACCCGGTGTCCGCAGCGATCCGCTCGACACCGTGGTCGGTGCGTTCGAGCATCTCCTGCGCTCGGAACAGGCGTTGTCGGTTCAGCCAGGCGGCCGGCGTGCTGCCGAGCTCTGAGCGGAAGCGGCGTGCGAAGGTCCGCTCGGACATGTGCGCCTGCCGCGCGAGACGCCCGATGGGCAGGTCCTCGGCGAGGTGGTCGAGCATCCAGTCGACGACCGGGGCGAGCGACTCGCACTGCTGCGCCGCGACGGGGGAGAGGACGTACTGCGCCTGACCACCGTCGCGCTGGGGCGGGACGACCATCCGGCGGGCGATGACGTTGGCGCTCGCCGCGCCGTACTCCTGTCGTACCAGGTGCAGACACGCGTCGATGCCGGCAGCGGTCCCCGCGCCCGTGATGACCTTGCGGTCCTCGACGAACAGCACGTCGGGGTCGACGGTGGTGCCCGGGAACATCGTCTGCTGCTCGCTGGTGTACATCCAGTGGGTCGTGCTGCGGCGACCGTCGAGCAGCCCTGCCTGACCGAGGACGAACGACCCGCTGCACACGCTGAGGACCCAGGCACCCCGCGCCTCCGCCGCTCGGAGGACGCCGAGGTAGGCCTCGTCGACCGCTCCGCCACGCGATCCGCCACGACCGGTGATCACCACGAGGTCCGCCTCGGCCGCGAAGGACAGGTCGTCGTCGACGATCATGTCGAAGCCCCGCGCACCGTCGTCGCTCAGGTTCATCCGGACCGGACCTGGGTCCTTCGTGACGATGCGGAGGTCGAAGGCGGGACCGCCCTGGTCCGACCGGTCGATGCCGAAGACCTCGCAGACGACGCTGAACTCGAACGGTTGCAGCCCCGGAATGGCGAGCAGGGCGACCTTCGACAGCATGGGACCTCCGGATGATCGATTTGGCAGGAATGTGCTGCTTTGCGTCCATCCTGCCACTGGTGGCAGTTTTTCGCCATTCCTAGAGTTTCAGACATGTCCATCATCGCACTCGTCGTCGGCTTCCTCATCGTCCTCGTCGCGGTCGTCGCCTCCGCCGCGACCATCCGTGCCGTCCTGACGGACGGCTATCGCCGCGTCCCCGTCCGCCCCGCCGCACGGGGCACGCGCCTCCAGTAGTCTGGTCACTCCGTCTGCAGCACGGCAGGTGGAGGACTCCCTGGAGGAAGCATCGTGGCGTGGCTGGTGACGGGCGGAGCCGGATACATCGGAGCCCATGTGGTTCGGGCCTTCCAGGCGGAGGGGATCGACGTCGTCGTCCTCGACGACCTGTCGAGCGGGCACGAGCGCTTCGTCCCGGCCGGGGTGCCGTTCGTCCGCGGAACCCTGCTCGACGGCTCGGTCCTCGAGCGCACCTTCTCCGAGTTCGAGCTGAGCGGTGTCGTCCATGTCGCCGGGTACAAGTACGCGGGTGTCTCCGTGCAGCGCCCGCTCCACACCTACGCCCAGAACGTCACGGCCACCGCGATGCTGCTCGCCGCGATGGAGGAGCACCGGGTGGAGCGCATCGTCTTCTCGTCGAGCGCCGCGGTGTACGGGACGACGGACGTCGACCTGGTCACCGAGGACACCCCGAAAGCGCCCGAGTCGCCCTACGGCGAGTCCAAGCTCATCGGCGAGTGGCTGCTCCGCGACCAGGGTGTCGCCACCGGGCTGCGTCACACCTCGCTGCGGTACTTCAACGTCGTCGGTTCCGGGACGGACGAGGTCTACGACACGAGCCCACACAACCTCTTCCCACTCGTCTTCGACGCGCTTCTCGCCGGACGCACCCCCCGCATCAACGGTGACGACTACCCGACGCCGGACGGCACCTGCGTCCGCGACTACCTGCACGTCGCGGATCTCGCGGCCGCGCACGTCGCCGCAGCCAAGCGGCTCGATGCGGGTGAGTCCCTCGAGGCCGCCTACAACCTCGGGAGTGGGGACGGGTCGAGCGTCGGCGAGATCATGACCGCGATGGCGGAGGTGACCGGGATCGACTTCACCCCCGAGATCATGCCGCGGAGGGCGGGCGATCCTGCGCGGATCGTCGCGTCCGGTGCGCTCGCAGCTCGCGATCTCGACTGGCGGATGCGACACGATCTGCGCCAGATGGTGGAGAGCGCATGGCGGGCCAGGCGCGCCGCCGACTGACGTCGCGCGACCGCTCGATCCGCCCAGGCGGGCCCCGACACCCAGTTCGGGTCACACCCGGCGCGTCGCGAACCCTCACCTCGTGATTGAGGCTTTACGATGTGCGACTTGACTCGACCATAACTACAAGGGTGTAATTATGTATCGCGCCGCGTGGCGCAGGGTACGACTAGGTGGGGAGACGGTATGGCGATTCCTGAGTATCGTGCCGGAGTACCCGACGACTGGTTCGTCGATCCGGTCAATCTCGGAGTCCCCGGCGTCCGTCAGCCTGCTGCCGAGGGCGAGGACGACACCCAGCTCTCCTGGCAGACCGACGCGCTGTGCGCGCAGACCGACCCTGAGGCGTTCTTCCCCGAGAAGGGTGGCTCCACGCGCGACGCGAAGCGGATCTGCACCAGCTGCGACGTCAAGTCGCAGTGCCTCGAGTACGCACTCGCGAACGACGAGCGCTTCGGCATCTGGGGCGGCCTGTCCGAACGCGAGCGTCGCAAACTCCGCAAACGCGCCGTCTGACCCGTCGCCGGACGCTGACCGAACCGCTCCCGACTCACCGGAACACCCCCGATTCGGGGCGCGCCCGCTCGGTTCCCGCTCTTCCGGCCGGACCCGCTTAGTCTGAATCCGATGTCTCCCCGAGTAACGGCGATTCTCGTGGTGCGCGACGGCTCAGAGCCGCTCGCACGCACGCTCGACGCCCTCCGTGCCCAGACCCGTCCGGCGGACGGGATCATCGCCGTCGCCACCCGCGCGAGTGAGGCGACGATCGAGGAACTCGGTCGCGTCCCCGGCATGAAGCTCGTGACCTCGACCGAGGACCTCAGCTTCGCGCAAGCTGTGGCCGCCGGCGTCCGCGTCACCGATCAGCCTGAGGACGCCGAGCAGATGCTCTGGTTGCTCTCCGAGGACACGGCGCCCGAGCCGACGGCGCTCGCCGCCCTGTTGGGCGCCCTCGAGGTCTCGCCGTCCGTCGGTGTGGCCGGCCCGAAGATCCTCGACTGGGACGACGCATCGTTCCTCCGTCGCTACGGCGAGACGATCACCACCCTCGGGGCGGCGGTCCCGGTGGTCGAGGACGAGCTCGACCAGGCCCAGCACGACACGATGAACGACGTGATGGCGGTCGGTCCGGCCGGCATGCTCGTGCGCCATCAGCTGTGGGACCAGTTGGGCGGCTTCGACCAGGCCCTCGTGGCGGACGACGCCCTCGACTTCTGCATCAGGACCCGCCTCGCGGGCTATCTGGTCGCGGTCGTGCCGACGGCGCGGGTCGCCTCCGCCGGCGAAGGCATCGCCGGGCCCTCCTGGTCGAACCGGCTCGGCGCGCGTCGTCGTCGCCATCGCCAGGCCCGCGCCGCACAGCTCCACCGGCGTCTCGTCTATGCGCCCGGGATCATGGTCCCCGTGCACTGGCTCAGCCTCGTGCCCCTCGCCATCCTGCGGGTCATCGGCCACTTCGTGAAGAAGCAACCCGAGCTCGTGCTGGGCGAGCTCTCGGCGGCGTTCGCCGTCGCGTTCTCCGGAACGAAGGTCGGGAGTGCCCGGCGCCAGCTCGCGAAGAACCGGACCTTGGGCTGGTCGAGCATCGCCGGCTTGCGGATGCGACTCGACGAAGTCCGACGCAAACGCGCGCTCGCGCGGGAGGCGACGCAGATCGGCTTCATCGGTGAGGAACGCGACCTCCGCTTCTTCTCCGGCGGAGGTGCCTGGGTCGTCCTCGCGACGGCGGTCATCGGAGCGGCGATCCTCGCTCCGCTCCTCGGAGCCACGTACCTCACCGGTGGGGGACTCCTCCCGCTCTCGGCGACCGTCGGCGAACTCTGGCAGCACATCGGCTTCGGGTGGCGCGACGTCGGTCTCGGCTTCGTCGGTGCCGCCGACCCGTTCAGTGCGGTCCTCGCGGTGCTCGGGACCATCACCTTCTGGCAGCCCTCCTTCTCCCTGGTCCTGCTCTTCCTGCTCGCGCTGCCGCTCTCGGCGCTCGGCGCCTGGTTCGCCGCCACCCGGCTCACGGAGCGCAGCGGTCCTCGTGCGGTGGCGGCGCTGCTCTGGGCGCTCGCCCCGACGCTCCTGACCGCGCTCGCCGATGGTCGTCCCGCGGCCGTCATCGTCCATGTCCTGCTGCCCTGGCTCTTCTACGCGGGTGTGGTCGCGTCCCGGTCGTGGGCCGCAGCCGGCACGAGCGCCTTCCTGTTCGCAGCGATCACAGCGAGCTCGCCGTCCCTCGCCCCGGCGTTGCTCGTCATCTGGGTCGTCGCGATGGTCTTCGCCGGTCGAGGTGTCGCCAGGGTCGGACTCATCCCGATCCCCGCCATCGCGCTGTTCGCCCCGCTCATCTGGCAGCAGGGGCTCCATCGCGACAACTGGCTCGGACTCCTCGCCGACCCGGGCGTCGCCACGCCCGGGACCGCGGCGTCCGGCTGGCAACTGTCCCTCGGCTTCCCCGGCGGCAGCCTGGGTGGATGGAGCCAGCTCGGCGCAGCGCTCGGGCTACCGGGTGCGACTCCCGCCATCGTGGTGCCCGCGCTGCTCGCGCCACTCGCGATCGTCGCTCTGCTGGCCCTGTTCCTCCCGGGCTCCAGACGGGCCGTCCCGTTGCTGATCGCGGCGTTCCTCGGACTCGTGTCGGCGGTGTTCGCCACGCATCTCCTCCTCGCCTCGGCCGCCGGAACGGCCGTCCCCGTCTGGGCCGGCGCGGCGATCAGCCTGTACTGGCTCGGGATCGTGGGTGCTGCGAGCCTCGGCCTCGATCGCATCCCGCGGTTCCGGGCAGCCCCGGCGCTCGTCATGGTCCTCGCCGCCGCGGTGATCGCCCTCCCGCTCGCGCTCGCGCAGCCCCTCGGCACCTCGGTGGTCCGTGAGAGCTCCGGTCGCCAGCTGCCCGCCTACGTGACGGCCGCGACACAGACCGATCCGCGGCTCGGCACCCTCGTCATCACGCCCGGCGACGACGGGACCATCACCGCAGTCGTCATCCGTGGACAGGGGGAGACGCTCGACGGCCAGTCCACCATCGCCCAGACGGCCCCCGGCGTGTCCTCGGACGACCGCGTCGTCGCCGAGCTCGCCGGCAACCTCGCGTCGCAGAGCGGACTGGACCCGACGGAGACCCTCGTCGAGCACGGCATCGCCTTCGTGCTGCTGTCGCCGGTCGCCGACGGCGAAGAGCAGACGGCGGCGGGTCAGACCGCCGGCCGTGCGGCGAGCGCGCTCGACGCGAACGCGGCGCTGGTCGCCGTCGGTGACACGACGAGCGGGACGCTCTGGCGCACCGTCGCGGACGTCGGCACCGGTCCCGAGCTCCCCACGTCCAACGTGCTCGGCACCCTCATCGGTGTCGGCCTGGGCGTCGTGTTCCTCATCACCCTGCTCCTGAGCATCCCCAACGGTGCGTCCCGCGACGGGTACCGGGCGGGATCCAGGAAGCCTGCGAAGCTGAAGGGCCGTGCCGCTCGCAAGGCGGCCGCGTCCGGGGCGACGGTCGCCGTGATCGACGACGACGCGTCCGGCTCCTACGACGACGAGGAACCGACCGCCGATCTCGACGAGGAGGCGGAGGGACCCGAGTCGGCCACCACTGCCGACGCGTCGACCCGCCCGTCCAAGCCGCGCTGGTGGCGTCGGGGTCAGGCCTCCGCCGCGGCGCCCGCGCCCGCGGCGGTGACCGCCGAACCAGCCGATGACGCCGAGTCCGTCGATGACCGTGCATCGGCCGACGACACCGTCGTTCGCGATGGAACCGTGCCGGTCACGGACGACACCGTCGACACGGACCACGACGTGACCGGGTCGACTCCAGACGCCGACACGAACACGAACACGAACAACACAGCCGGCCAGGTCCCCGACGAACCGGCGGTCGCCACGGGCGATGTCGCCGTGCCCGATCCGGATCCGAGCGACTCCACCGAGACGACGCCGGATCCCGACACCACCCGCCGGGACACCCCGGGAACGGAGCAGCCGCATGCCCAGTAAGCGCGGAGTCGCCATCACCTCCGGTCGGATCGTCACCGGCCTCGTCGGGATCGGGATCGCCGCGGTCACGATCGCGGCGGCCGGGCAGTTGCCCCTCCCGACGGTCGAGATCGCCCCTCAGGACATCCGAGTCACCCCGGTGGCCGGTGACCAGTCGGTCGTGTGCCCGGGGCCGCTGCTCGCCCTGGCCCAGGATGCGACGGCCGCCACGGCAGCCGGCTCCTTCGGCCCGGCGACCGTGGACTTCGGAGCGAACGGGGTGACGCCCACGACGAGTGAGTTGGCCGCACCCGACAACACGAGCGGTGCGGCGGACGGTGGACCCACGGTAATCACCGTCCCCGGCGCGACCGACGGGACGGTGACGCCCCTGAGCGGCGCGCAGTCGCAGATCGCCGCGGAAGCCGAGGTCGCCGGTCTGGCAGCCGCCGCTTGCACGCCGGCATCGGCCGAGAGCTGGCTCGTCGGCGGATCGAGTGACATCGGACGTACCACGCTGATCCTCCTGAGCAACCCGTCGGCCGTCGACGCGAACGTGACCCTCGAGGTCTTCGGTGCCGCCGGGCGGATCGACGCGCCGGGTGCCGCCGGGATCGTCGTCGCCACGGGCACGCAGCGGGTGATCGCCCTCACCGGCCTCGCACCCAATGAGCCCACCCCGGTCGTGCACGTGACGAGCGAGGGCGGCCAGGTGGTGGCCGCGCTCCAGCAGAGCACGGTCCGCGTCCTGACCCCCGGTGGCGTCGAGGTCCAGGGGCCGACCGCGTCGCCTTCGACCGACCTCGTGATCCCCGGCGTCGTCGTCACGGCCCCCGCGGCCGCAGGGGCGAGCTCCGACACCGCGTCCGTCGACGACCGGGCCACGGCCCTCAGACTGTTCGCGCCGGGATCCGAGCCAGCCGACGTCGTCATCACCGCCACCCGAGAGAACGCGAAGGACGAGCCGATCGTCATCGACGCGACCATCCAGCCGGGCGTTCCCGGTGAGATCGCCCTGGCCGAACTCCCGGCCGGTGAGTTCTCGCTGGAGGTCACCTCGACCCGACCGGTGGTCGCGGCGGCCCGGACGAACTCGCGCGGCGGAACGCTCGAGGACTTCGCCTGGTTCGGAGCGACGCCCGCACTCGACGACACCGCGGCCTTCACGGTCCCCACCGGGCCGGGGCAGAAGCTCCACGTCTTCAACCCGTCTGGCTCCGACGCCGAACTCACGTTGACGGGGGCTGACGGCAAGGAGACCACGGCGAAGGTCGGCGCTGGAGCGGCGGTGACCATCGGCGTCGGCGCCGGTCAGAGCTACGTCCTCGCCGGGGCCGACGGCCTCCACGCCTCGATCAGTCTCGCCGCGGCGGGGCGGCTCACGTCGCTGCCGGTCACGCCGCCGAACCCGCTGGCGGCACCGATCAGCGTCTACCCGCGCTGACCGCAGCGGCCTCGGGTCAGAGGAACCGGTAGCGCTCCGGCCCGAGGTCCCAGGGGTCCTTGCCGAGGAGCTCGGCGACGGCGCGGAACACGCAGCTCTCCACCATCATGCGCTGATGCAGCTCGTCGTTCCGGTGGAGCTTGCTCATCCGCTGGATGGGCAGCCGGTACAGGATGATGCGTCGGCGTCCTCGGTCGACGAACCAGCGGTCGACGCCGTCCGTCCCGGAGTTCTGCGCCGGCATCGCGCCGACCTCGAACCGGACGTCGGCGAGTTCGGCGGGCCAGGCTCCGCGGAGGTAGTCGGCGGTGGTGGCGACCGTCAGGTCGAACTGGTCGATCCGGGTGTCGATCGGTGGCACGTCCGGTCCGACGACGCTCGAACGACCGTTGCGACCGTGCCGTGATCGGCGGCGCGAGAGGGCGCCTCGCGTCTCCTCGTCAGCCTGCGCCATGCGTCCAGTCTAGGTGTGGTCGGCGGCCCGGTTCAGACCCGCTCGACCGGCGAGCCGGACGGTGCCGTCGGCGCCCGCGGGCTACGCTGGGGCAAATGGTGGACAGGATGTGTTCGAAGGTCGGCTGCTCGCGCGAGCCCGTGGCGACGCTGACCTACGACTACCGCGACTCGATGGCCGTCCTCGGTCCGCTGAGCATCGAGAAGAGCCCGCACAGCTACGACCTCTGCTCCATCCACGCCGTACGGCTGAGCGTGCCGCAGGGCTGGAGCGTCGTGAAGCACAGCGTCCTCGGCGACGTCGGCTACGGCTCCTGACCGTCGGCGCGCCACCGCCCCGTGCCGATCTCGGACCCGACATGAAGGTCCACGACGCCTGACGGTCTGCGAGAATGGCGTCATGAGTTCTTCCGCACCGTCTGCCCCCACGACCACCCTGCCCTACAAGGTGGCCGACCTGTCGCTCGCCGAGGCCGGCCGACACCAGCTCCGCCTCGCCGAGAACGAGATGCCCGGCCTGATGGCCCTCCGCGAGGAGTTCGGCGCGAGCCAGCCGCTCGCCGGCGCCCGCATCGCCGGTTCGCTGCACATGACGGTGCAGACCGCGGTGCTCATCGAGACACTCGTCGCGCTCGGTGCCCAGGTGCGCTGGGCGAGCTGCAACATCTTCTCGACCCAGGACGAGGCGGCGGCAGCCGTCGCCGTCGGTCCGCACGGGACCGTCGAGGCACCGGCCGGTGTGCCGGTCTTCGCTTGGAAGGGCGAGACGCTCGAAGAGTACTGGTGGTGCACCGAGCAGATCTTCGACTGGTCGACCGAGGCCGCCACGGCCGGAGCCGAGTGGACCGGACCCAACCTCATCCTCGACGACGGCGGCGACGCGAGCATGCTCGTCCACCAGGGCCGTCGGTTCGAGCTGGCCGGAGCGGTCCCCGACACGACCGACGCCGACAGCCATGAGTACAGCATCGTCCTCGACGTGCTCCGTCGTTCGCTCGCCGGCAGCAGCGACCGTTGGACGAAGGTCGCCGCCGACATCCTCGGCGTGACCGAGGAGACCACCACCGGTGTCCACCGCCTCTACGAGCTGGCGAAGCAGGGTGAGCTGCTGTTCCCCGCGATCAACGTGAACGACTCGGTCACGAAGAGCAAGTTCGACAACAAGTACGGCATCCGGCACTCGCTGCCGGACGGCCTGAACCGCGCGACCGACGTGCTCATCGGTGGCAAGGTCGTCTTCGTCGCGGGCTACGGCGACGTCGGCAAGGGTGCAGCTGAGGCCCTCCGCGGCCAGGGCGCTCGGGTCATCGTCTCCGAGGTCGACCCGATCTGCGCCCTCCAGGCGTCGATGGACGGCTTCCAGGTCGCGACCCTCGAGAGCGTCGCCGACCAGGTCGACATCATCGTGACGTGCACCGGCAACTTCAACGTCGTCACCCTCGACCACATCCTCGCGCTCAAGCACCTCGCGATCGTCTCGAACGTCGGGCACTTCGACAACGAGATCGACATGGCCTCGCTCGAGGCGCTCGAGGGCGCCGAGAAGATCGAGATCAAGCCCCAGGTCCACGAGTGGCGCCTCCCCACGGGGCGCAGCGTCCTCGTGCTCAGCGAGGGACGACTCATGAACCTCGGGAACGCGACGGGGCACCCCTCGTTCGTGATGAGCAACTCCTTCACGAACCAGGTGCTCGCACAGCTCGAGCTCTGGACGCGGATCGAGGAGTACCCGATCGGCGTGTACGTGCTGCCGAAGCACCTCGACGAGAAGGTCGCACGCCTGCACCTCGACGCGCTCGGCGTGCAGCTGACGACGCTCACGGGCGAGCAGGCCGACTACATCGGCGTGCCGGTCGAGGGCCCGTACAAGGTCGACCACTACCGCTACTAGGCGGTGCCGCCGGTTCCCCGCCTCAGCGGTCGGGGAACCGGTGCGGCTGACCGCTCAGCACCGGCTGGAGGAGTGACAGGCGCTGACGGGCCGCGAGTTGGGCCTGGTACTCGCGCTCCCGGCGGATGACGGAGACACCGACGAGGAACGCCTCCGGCGGAGCGATCGGCAGCGGCGACACGAATCGGGACACCTCTGCCGCGAGTTCGGCCGCCAATCGGGTCCTCGTGGCCGGGGTGAGCGATCCGGCCTGTTTGAGGAACTGGGTGACGCGCCGCGCCAGCGGATCGGGCAGCCGGGCCACGTCGGCGCCGCCGGCCCAGGCGGCGAGCTGCGGTGGGATCATCGCGACGGGCTCCACCACCCGCGGCAGACGCTCACGTTGGCTGTAGGTCCCGGCGAGCACGTCGCCCAGACGCTTCGAGCGAGCACTGAGCAGGCCGGTGAGTGCTGCGATGCCGCCAGCTGTGGCGTAGATCTCGAAGTACCCGGTGAGGGCACGGATGAACGCGTGCCGGAAGCCGGGTGCACCGCCGTCGTCTCGGACGATGCGGGCACCGACCACGAGTCTGCCGAGCGACCGTCCGCGGGTGGCGATCTCGACCGCTGCCGGCAGGACGACGAGACAGAGCACCGTCAGGCCGAGCACGATGGCGGTGAACATCGCGGTGTCCATGGCGACCCCGGACAGGATCCAGGAGAACATCGCGAGCATGAGGCCGACGAACACGAGGATCGACACCACGTAGTCGATGATGGCGCCCGCCGCGCGCAGGATGAATCCGGTGGGCCGCACGTCGAGGGCGACCGCCTCGCCGGTGATCAGCTCGGTGCCGTCGTCCAGCGTCGTCTCGTGCAGCGGGACCCGGGCCGGTTCGGACATGTGCTCCATTCAAGCAGATGCGCGGGGGACCGGCCATGGAGCGCCACCAACGCGTAGCATGGCTGCGATGGACCTCGACGCCTACTCCGCAGCCCACCGTCAGGAATGGGACCGCCTCGACGCGCTCGGCAAGCAACGGTTCTTCAGCGGGCCGGAGGCCGATGAGCTGATCGACCGCTACCAGGCCGGAGCGACCCAGCTCTCCGCGATCAAGACGACGGCCGGATCGACCCTCGTCGGAGACCGCCTCTCGGTCTCGCTGTCGCGGGCGCGCCTCCGGTTCACCGGCGCCAGCGCGAACGTGTTGTCGAGTGTCCCGCGGTTCTTCGTCCTGGCGCTGCCGGCCGCGCTCTACCGGGTCCGGTGGGTGACCCTCGCCGTCGCGGTCGCGACGGTCGTCATCGCGACCCTGTACGCCGTGTGGATCGCCGGCAACCCGCAGGTCCTCGCGAACCTCGGCACCGACGCGCAACTCAAGCAGTACGTCGAGGACGACTTCGTCGCCTACTACTCCAACAACCCGGCCGCGAGCTTCGCCGGCCAGGTGTGGACGAACAACGCGTGGATCGCAGCGCAATGCGTCGCGTTCGGCATCAGCGGCGTCTGGGTCCCGTACATCATCGTCACCAACGCCCAGGGGGTCGGGCAGGCCGCGGGGGTCATGTTCGCCTACGGCAAGGGCGACGTGTTCTTCGAGTACATCCTCCCGCACGGCATGCTCGAGCTCACGGCGGTGTTCGTCGCGGCCGCGGCGGGTCTCCGCATCTTCTGGGCCTGGGTGGCACCGGGGCCACGGACGAGGGGCCAGGCGCTTGCCGAGGAGGGCCGAGCGCTGTTCACGATCGCCATCGGGCTGGTGATCGTGCTCTTCGTCTCGGGGCTCGTCGAGGGTTTCGTGACGCCCGCACCGTGGCCGTGGGCGGTCAAGATGCTCATCGGCGGGGGAGCGCTCGCCGCGTTCCTGACCTACATGTGCTGGTGGGGCGGTCGCGCGTACCGCTCGGGCGAACGCGGCGACCTGGCTGAGTTCGAGGCCGGCGCGAAGCGGATCGTCGCCGGCTGACGGCTACTCGCCAGCTTCGGATCGTGCGCGGCGCTCGGCGTTCCTGGCGTTGACCCGGGCGTTCTCGGCGTTCACCTCGGCGTGGACGGCGCGCTCCTGCACGAGCCAGGCGGGCAGCGTGCGGAGGAGCTCCTGGATCTGTTCGGTGGTCAACGCCTCGGTGATCTCGGCGCGAGCCAGACCGGAGGTCGACACGCCCAGCTTGCGGGCGACGACGTCGCGCGGGTGCGGTCCGTTCTTGCGGAGCTCGACGAGCCAGTCCGCCGGGTTCGCCTGCAGTTCGAGGAACGCCGACCGCGTGATCGGCTCCTCCTGGAACGACGCCGGGGTCGCCGGCAGGTAGACCCCGAGCTTCTTCGCCGCGGTCGCCGGTTTCATGATCTGTTCGCTCGCACCCATCCGCTCAGCGTACCTCGCTGCGGTGTCCTCGCCCAACCGGCCGGATCACCCGTCGACTGAGCTGCAGTAGTGTGGCAAGCCGAGCAGTGGAGGCTTCGATGGACAGGCAGGACGACCAGGTCGACGGGATCGAGGTCGGCGACGACGGGCTCGGTGCCGACACGGTGCCGGAGATCGTCCCGCCGGCGCTGACCGTAGCCTACGCGCGCGGCGTGAACCCGGGGAAGTGGGCGCGCATCTGGAGCGAGCGCCGTCCGGACGACGAACTCCGCCTGATCCGAGTGGACCTCGACGAGCAGCGAGCGGTCCTGGCCTCCGGTGCGGCGGACGTCGTGCTCGCCCGGGTCCCGATCGACCAGGACGGGCTGAACACGATCGCCCTGTTCGAGGAACTCCCCGTCGTCGTCTTCGCCAAGGGCGCTGCACTCGGAGCCGAGGACACGGTCGGAATGGCCGCGCTCGCCGACGAGCAGCTGATCATGACGCCGCTCGTCCTCGAGTGGGCCGAACGTGCCGCCGTGCTCGGGTTCGACGCCCCGGCGGCCCCGTTGACCGACGACCCGGAGGCAGCGGTCGAACTGGCCGCGTCCGAGGTCGGGATCGTCGTGGTCCCGCAGTCGGTCGCGCGACTGCATCAGCGGAAGGACGTGGAATACCGTCCGATCGCCGGTCTTCCATCGATCCCGGTCGTGCTGGTCTGGTCGCAGGACCGCGAGGACGAAGCCGTGGAGGAGTTCATCGGCATCGTCCGCGGACGCACGGCCAACAGCTCGCGACGGTCCGCCCCGACCGAGCAGGCCGCCGCTCCTGCACCGCAGCAGGCCGCGAGACGACGGAAGGCGCCGAAGGCCGGTTCGACCCAGGGCACCGCCGCCGGGACGAGCCGAGGCGCCCAGCTCGCCGCGCGCAAGGCCAAGCAGGAGGAGCTCGCCCGGGAACGCCGCAAGAAGCGTAAGGGCCGCTGACCCGTCGATCCGGTTCCGGCCGGCACTCGGAGGAAGCCGCTCGATCGGCGACGGATCGGGCTAGAGCCGACCGGACGCCTTGAGCGCGATGTAGGCGTCGGCGAGCGCCGGGGGGAGGGTCTCCGGCGAACCGGTGACGACGTCGGCCCCGAGCTGTCTGATCGCCGCCGACACGCGTTCGATGTCCAGCAGGGCGCGTTCGGCCGCAGCGGCGCGGTAGACGGTCTCGCGGTCGCCGCGGTCGCGCGTGGCCTCGAGGGTCGCCGGGTCGACGACGCTCGTCACGACGACCGTGTGGCGCTGCGTGAGCTGGGGGAGGACGGCGAGGAGCCCGCGCGCGGCCCCGGGGGCGTCGATCGAGGTCTGCAGGACGACGAGGGCGCGCTGGTTCGTGATCTGCCTGACCTGGCCGGGGACGGCGTCCCAGTCGGTCTCGATGAGTTCCGGGTCGACGAGCGCCATCGCATCGACCATCCTGGAGAGGAGTTCGGCGCCGGTCGCCCCCTGGACGCGACCACGCACGCGACGGTCGTAGGCGAGATAGTCGATGCGGTCGCCTGCTCTCGTGGCGAGCGCGGCCAGGAGGAGCGCGGCTTCGAACGCGGTGTCGATGCGCGGCTCGTCGGCGATGCGCGCGGCGGAGGTGCGGCCGGTGTCGGTGACGATGACGACCCGGCGGTCGCGCTCTGGCCGCCAGGTGCGGATCATGACGTCGCCGCGTCGTGCCGTGGCACGCCAGTCGATCGAACGGACGTCGTCACCTCGCACGTATTCGCGGAGGGAGTCGAACTCGGTGCCCTGACCGCGGACCATGACGCTCGTCGCGCCGTCGAGCTCGCGGAGGCGTGCGATCCGGCTCGGGAGGTGCTTCCGGGAGTTGAACGCCGGCAGGACTCGGAGGTGCCCGGCGCTGTTCAGCGTCGCCTGTCGAGCCAGGAGACCGAGCGGACCGAACGACCGCACCGTGACCTGGGACACCCGTCGCTCGCCCCGACGGAACGGCGTGAGCACCAGGCTGACGCTCCGCCGCTCACCGGGCGGGAGGTCGACGCGGAGTCGCTCGGCGGGCGCGCCGGCGGACGGCTGCCAGGCGTCGCGTACCAGCGCCCGGACGCGGCGACCTCCGCGGTTGGTGAGGAAGAGGGTGCTCGTCGCCGAGTCACCGAGCCGGACCCGGGACGGCAGCTGCCGTTGCAGGACGATGTCCCGAGGCGAACCGGCGACCACGAGGTCGACCGTTCCGAGCGCGGCGGCGAGCACGAGCCATGCGATGAACGCCGGAGCTGCGTCGCCCGTGAGCACGCCGAGCACCACGATCGGCACGATGCCGAACGCGACGAGCGCGACGAACCTCCCGGTGACGGCCATCTAGATGGGCACCTGCACCTGCTGCATGATCGAACGCAGGATCGCGTCGACCGAGACACCCTCGAGCTCGGCCTCGGGCCGCAGCTGCATGCGGTGGCGCCACACCGGGAGGACCATCGTCTGCACGTGGTCGGGGGTGATCGACTGGTAGCCGCTCAGCCAGGCCCAGGCCTTCGCCGACGCGAGGAGGGCGGTCGTCCCTCGAGGGCTGACCCCGAGCCGGACGGACGGGCTGCGCCGAGTGGCACGCGCGAGGTCGACGATGTAGGCGAGGACGTCGGCGCTGGCACCCACGCGTCCGACCTCGAGCTGCGCCGCCCGCAGATCGGCCGCGCCCATGACCGGCCTGACACCCGCAGCCGTGAGGTCGCGCGGGCTGAACCCGGCGGAGTGCCGTCGGAGCACCTCCACCTCGACGTCGCGTTCGGGCACGTCGAGGACGAGCTTCAGCAGGAAGCGGTCGAGCTGCGCCTCGGGGAGCGTGTAGGTGCCTTCGTACTCGATCGGGTTCTGCGTGGCGGCGACGATGAACGGGTCCGGGAGTGGGAGCGAACGGCCGTCGACGCTGACCTGGCGCTCCTCCATCGCCTCCAGCAGTGCGGACTGGGTCTTCGGGGGTGTGCGGTTGATCTCGTCGGCGAGCAGGATGTTCGTGAACACCGGGCCCTCGCGGAACTCGAACTCGCCGGTCTTGGCGTCGTAGACGAGCGACCCGGTGACGTCGCCGGGCATGAGGTCGGGCGTGAACTGCACGCGCTTCGTGTCCAGACTCAGCGCGTGGCTGAGCGATCGGACGAGGAGCGTCTTCGCGACGCCGGGCACACCCTCGAGGAGCGCGTGGCCCTTGGCGAGGAGCGCGATGACGAGCCCGGTGACGGCGGCGTCCTGACCCACGACGGCCTTGCCGACCTCGACCCGGACCTGGGCGAGTGCTCGCCGGAGGTCGTCGGGGTTCGGTGCGGTGGATCCTGGCACGGGGGCGTCGGTCATGGATGGTTCCTTCCGGTGAGGTCCGTGGCGCGCGCGACGGCGGCTTCGAGATCGAGCAGGTGATCGGACAGGGAGACGAGGTCGGCGTCGCTCGTCGGTACGGCGTCGAGCAGGACGGACCGCACGTGCCGAGGGTCGAGTCCGGCGAGTCCGGCGACCGTATCGGCGACCTCGACGACCGAGGCGTGGCGGGAGAGGCCTGCGGCGACCGCGAGGCGGGACACGGTGCCGATCCGCAGCGCGTCGAGCGCCCGCTGACGGTTGCCGGACCGCTGGTAGAGGCGTGCGCGCCCCTCCATCGTCTCGCTCGCGCGGACCGCGACGGGCAGGTCCTCGATGACGAGCGGGCCGAAGCGTCGTCCGCGCCAGAACATGGCCAGGATCGCCGTGACGACGACGGTGCCGGTGACTCCGGCGACCCAGCTCGGCGTCAGCTCGTCGAGGCTCGGGGGACCGGTGACCGGCACGTCGGCGAGGCTCGGCAGGTACCAGACCAACTGCTCGGTGGAGCCGAGCAGGCCGAGCGCGAGGGCGGCGTTCCCAGCACGGTCGATGACATCGTTCGTCAGGGCGTCGGCCGAGCCGAGCAGCACCCGTGCGCCGTCCGCCTGCGTCACGACCGCGCTCCCGCCGCCGTCGGCGGTGAAACAGCGCTCGGCGTCGGCGTCGGTGGTCGTGTACAGCGTCCAGCCACCGGTGACCGTCCCCGCCCGCTCGGCGGTGGGGTCGCCGCAGTCGGACGACAGGACGTCGGCGGTGTCCGAGCTGCCCGCGAACGAGACGCCGGGGAACAGGGTGCGGAGCGCCGCGGCCCGGGGGGTGACGACGACGAGTCCGGCGTCGGCGTCGCTCAACCGCTCGAGCTGCGAGGCGTCGAGCAGTCCGCTGGGATCGAACAGGAGGACGGTGCTGTCGGTGTCCTCGACCGCCTCGAGCGTCGCGTCGAGCGAGGTGGTCTCCGTCACGGTGACGCCCTCCTGGCGGAGCACCTGCGCGAGCGCGCGTCCGCCGTTCGGGGTCTGGTTGCCCGGGCTGAGCAAGGCTGCGTCGATCGACGCGCCTCGCGTCGCGAACATGAGCACGAGGGCGATCCCGACCGCGAAGACCGCCGCGACGATCCAGAACCGGTTCCGTCGCAGCCGGGTCCGCAGTCGTGGTGTGGCGACGTCGGGCTCGGGCTCCCGCTGCACCGTGGGCTTCGTCGTGAGCGTCACCGGACCAGCTCCTCGGGGTCGGCGAGCAGCTGCGGCGCGGCGGTGGAGAGCCGGGCGTCGAGCGCTTCGAGCTCACGGTACTGTGCCTCGGTGCCCGTCGCCTCGAGGTAGCGGACGGCATCGAAGACGTCCGCGGCCTCCGCGAGCGCGCGCCCGTCCTGCGGGAACGCGGCCGCAGCCCGGGCGGCGAAACCGTGCGCCGTCGTGCCGGGGGTGACCACGACGATCGTCCGCTCGGACAGTCCGCGAGCGATCGCCCGGTACAGCTCCTGGAGCGCGAGGGTCCAGTCGCCGGCCGCGGCGGCGGTCCTCGCGTCCTGGCGCAACCGATCGGCGGTCCGATCGTCGCGTTCGCCGAAGAGGTCGAGCTGACGGGCGCTCCGTCGGTTGAGGCGGGGGACGCCCCACACGATGAACGCGATGACGATCCCGACGACGACCACGGTCATCGCGATGATCGGGAACAGGCCGGTGAAAGGGCCCTCACCCGGCACCCGGAGGGAGTTCACCCAGTCCCAGAACGCCTTCGACACGATGTCCCACAACGACGGTTGCGCTGTCTGGTACTCGGGCTTCGACAGCTCGCGCTGCAGGAGGTCCCGGGCGCCCGGTGCATCAGGGACGAGCGGGACGTCGAGGCGCGACGCGAGGAACAGCGGGCTCATCGGGTCGCTTTGCCTCCGGCGGCCGCGACGTCGAAGGGGTTGTCGACCGTCTCGCGACCGCCGGCGCGCGCCTCGACGAACCGCGCGAGGTCGAGGTCGAGCCCCTCCTTGCGCATCCGCAGGTCCACATAGATGACCGCCGACGTGGCACTGATGACGACGACCGTGATCGCACCGATGATGACGGAGACGAGCAGGGACAGGCCCTGCGCGGCGATGGTGGCGACGATCATGGTCGCCTCCGAGTCCACCCCGACGAACAGCACGGGGACGAGACTCGCGAGCAGGCTGATCGGGGTCGCGACGACCTGCGACGCGACACTGACGACCGAGGAGACGAGGAACTGGACGCCGAAGGTCCGCCAGAAATAGCCGTCGGTCAGGCGCCAGGAGCGAGCGAGCGAGGCGAAGACCTTGCCGTTCTCGAGGACGATGATGCTCGGTGTGAGGGAGAACTTCGTCCCGAGCCACACGGAAGCGGCGATCAGGACGAGCAGTGCGCCGATGCCCATGACCACCGTCAGGGCCACGCCCGCGGTCCCGCCGAGACCGGTGAGCACGAAGCCGAGGCCAACCGCGACGGCGATGAACACCGTCACGACACCGATCAGGAGGAAGGTGTAGCCGATGAGCGGCAGGAACCGCGCCTTCGTGCGTCGCCAGAGCACGCCGAGCGGCAACTTCTCGCCGAGGGTGCCGCGGGCGACCTCTTGCGCGATGATGCCCTGCAGGATCGCGCTGCCGGCGATCGAGACCGCCACCGGGATCAGGAAGGACAGGATGATGGCCGTGATCGCCCCGGCGCTGATGGCGTCCTCCTCGCCGGGGGCCGCCTGCGACAGCCGGCTCAACGAGAGCCAGGTGACGACGCCGACGATGACGAGGGAGAGGACGGCGGTGAGACCCTGCAGGAGGAGGGCGCTCCCGAACGTCGCCTTCGGGTTGCGTCGCAGCACGAGGAAGGGGGCGCCGAACAGGTCGCTGAAGGACAGCGGCCGGAGCGGGATGAGCCCCGGCTTCGGCGGCGGTGCCCATCCCTGCTGGGGACCCGGGGCCCAGGACGCACCGGTCGCGTACGGGTTCGCGTCGTAGGCGGCGGTCGGAGCCGAAGGAGGGGTCCCGTACCCGGGCTGCTGCGCCTGGGTATACGGCTGGGTGTACTGGGGCGGGATCTGCTGTGGATACGGCTGCTGGCCGTATCCCGGCTGTGGGTACCCCGCCTGCGCCGGATACGCGGGCTGTTGCGGGTGTCCCTGCTGCGGCGGGTACCCGGGCTGCTGCTGGTATCCCTGCGGCGGCAGCGGCGGATAGCCGGGCTGCTGTGGATGCCCCTGCTGCGGTGGCAGCGGCTGCGGTGTCGCCTGCTCCGGCGCCACCGGCTGTCGTGGCCCCTGCGGGGTCGCCCACGGGTTCGGATCCTGATCGCCCATCTCGCCCCCGGCTCGCTGTTCCGTGTCCATCAGCAACACCCCCTCGCCGTCTCGAACCCCTCCATGTTGTCACACCGAGCCTGCCCGCGACCGGCGGTTCGGCGGTTCTCCTGGACACTTCGACTACGCTGAGGCGAGACGTAAGGACACCGGTCAGGCAGCGCGGCCGGCCGGTCACACCCGAGACGGAGCTATGAACGCACGCATTCTCGTCGTCGACGACGACACCGCACTCGCCGAGATGATCGGCATCGTGCTGCGCACCGAGGGCTTCGAGCCGTCGTTCTGCGCGGACGGGGGCGGCGCGCTCCAGGCGTTCCGCGACACCAAGCCCGACCTCGTCCTCCTCGACCTCATGCTCCCGGGGATCGACGGGATCGAGGTGTGCCGCCTGATCCGTCAGGAGTCCGGTGTCCCGGTCATCATGCTGACCGCGAAGTCCGACACCGCGGACGTGGTGAAGGGGCTCGAGTCCGGCGCCGACGACTACATGGTGAAGCCGTTCAACCCGAAGGAGCTCGTCGCCCGGATCCGCACGCGGCTGCGCGCGCCGGCCGCCGACCTCGCGGAGACCCTCCGCATCGGCGACCTCACCGTGGACGTCGCGGGCCACGAGGTCCGTCGCGCCGACGGGGTCATCGGGCTCACGCCGCTGGAGTTCGACCTCCTCCTCGCACTGGCGAGCAAACCCCAGCAGGTGTTCACCCGCGAGATGCTGCTCGAACAGGTCTGGGGATACCACTACAAGGCCGACACCCGACTCGTGAACGTCCACGTGCAGCGGCTCCGCGCGAAGGTCGAGGAAGACCCCGACAACCCGAAGATCGTCATGACGGTGCGTGGCGTCGGATACCGCGCCGGCGCGGTCACCGGCTGATCCGACATGGCCTCCCGACTCGCCGGCTGGGCGGCCGACTGGCGGCTGTGGCGGAGGTGGCCGCAGCAGGTGCGCTCGCAGTGGCGGCGCTCGCTGCAGTTCCGGACGGTCGCCATCACGGTCGGCCTCTCGGGACTCGCCATCCTCCTGACCGGCGCCTACCTCTCGTTCAGCATCGGCAACGATCTCTTCCAATCCCGACTGCAGCAGGCGCTCGGCGGCTCCGGTCGTGCCATCGCGTCCGCGCAGAGCATCCTCGACGCGTCGGACGCCAGCGAGCGCGTCGCCCTCCAGCAGCTCATGGGGACCGTGCGGACCGATCTCCAGACGACCTCCGGCAGCAGCCTCATCGCCGCCTACCGGGCTCCCGGGCAGGACCCCAGCCAGGTCACGCCTCCGGGCTTCGAGTCGCCGGGGCTGGGAGGGGGTGTCATCTCGGACGCGCTCAGTGAGGCGGTCCGGGCCGACCCGGACACCCTCCAGTGGCAGTCGGTGACCCTCACATCCGCCGACGGCTCGACCACCGCCGGCATCGTCGTCGGTTCCATGGTGTCGATGCCGACCGCGGGGTCATACGAGATCTATCTGGGCTTCGACCTGAGCGACTCGGAGCAGACGCTCGGCTTCGTCCAACGGACGCTCTTCCTCGCGGGCGTCGGCCTCATGATCCTCGTCGGTGGTGCCGCGTGGTTCATCGTCCGCTTCGTGGCGACACCGATCCGGTTCGCAGCCGAGACGAGTCAACGTCTGGCCGGCGGCGACCTGGACGTGCGGATGCCCGAGAAGGGCGAGGACGAGCTCGCCATCCTCGCCCGCTCCTTCAACGGGATGGCCGCCAGCATGCAGAAGCAGATCAAGGAACTCGCGGAGCTCTCGCTCGTGCAGCAGCGGTTCGTGTCGGACGTCTCACACGAGCTGCGCACACCTCTGACGACCATCCGCCTGGCCGGCGACGTGCTCTACGACCAGCGCGACTCCTTCCCACCGGCCACCGAGCGGACGGCCGAGCTCCTCCACGATCAGGTCGGGCGGTTCGAGATCCTGCTGGCCGATCTGCTGGAGATCAGCCGCTACGACGCCGGGAGCATCGAACTCGAACTGGAACCGACGAGTCTCGTCCATCTCGCGGAGGAGGTCGTGGAGGAGCTCCGACCGCTCGCGGAGCCGACCGGTTCGGACCTCCGGATCGTCGCACCGGGTGGCTACTCGGCGGTCCCGATGGACCCGAGGCGGATCCGGCGGATCGTGCGCAACCTCGTCGGCAACGCCATCGAGCACGGCGAGGGCAAACCGATCGTGGTGTCGGTGGACAGCAACGAGTCCTCGGTCGCGATCGCGGTACGCGACTACGGCCAGGGCATGACGCGTGAGGCCACCGAGCGCGTGTTCGACCGCTTCTGGCGCGCGGACCCGTCCCGCAAGCGCACCATCGGCGGCACCGGGCTCGGACTCGCGATCTCCCTCGAGGACGCGGTCCTGCACGAGGGGTGGCTGGAGGTCTGGTCGGAGCCCGCCGCCGGCTCGTCCTTCCGCCTCACCATCCCACGCGAACCCGGGACGGAGATCGTCCGCTCGCCCATCAGCCTGCCGCCCGACGATGCGATCGAGTCCATCGTCGACGAGCTCACCGCGCCGACGACCCGCTCACTCCCGACCGTGCGATCGGCCGACGACGACAAGGAGGATGCTCGTGGTTGACGTCCCCGCACGATCGCCGAGACGACGATCCGCAGTACGTCGGATCGCTGCGGCGGCGCTGCCGATGCTCCTCGTGGTGGTGCTCAGCGCCTGCGTGGGCATCCCGCGGGGCGGTTCCGTGCAGGACGGCGGAACGGTCGAGGGGGACGGCGGCGACGTCGACGTCAACTTCATCGCGCCGGGCCCCGCCGAGGGGGCGACGCCGGAGCAGATCCTCCGGGGCTTCATCGACGCCGCCGCGAGCCCGCAGAACAACTACGAGATCGCGCGCGAGTTCCTCGCACCCGCGCTCCGGTCCGACTGGGATCCCGACGCCGGAGTGACCATCGACCAGGGCGGCCGCACGTTCGCCCCGGTCGCCGACACGGTGCAACTCACCGTCAGCCCCGTCGCGGCGGTCGACGACCGGGGTGAGTACCGCGAATCGGGGAACTCGTCGCCACTGAGCTGGACCTACTCCTTCGAGCAGGTGCGGGGGGAGTGGCGGATCGCGGCCGCTCCGCCGGGCATCGTCCTCGAGTCATCGACCTTCGCCGACGTCTTCGCGGCCTACTCACTGAGCTACTTCGACCCGAGTTTCACCCGACTCGTCCCCGACCAGCGTTGGTTCCCCTCGCGGGCGTCGACCGCGACGAGGATCGTGGGGGCGCTGCTCGACGGACCGGCGGAGTGGCTGAAGGGCGCGGTGGCGACGGCGTTCCCCGAGGGGACCTCGCTCACGAGCGACGCCGTTCCGGTCGAGGCCGGGACCGCGCGCGTGGACCTGACCAAACCGGCCCTGCAGGCGGACGCCGTCACGCTCCAGCGGATGCAGCTCCAGCTGAGCAGCAGCCTCGTGCAGCTGTCCGGCAGCGTCGGCGGGGTGGCCGCCGTCTCGAACGTCGCGATCACCGTCGTCGGCAACTCCACGCAGACGGTCTCGCCGCTGTCGCTCGCCGCACCGCGGGTCGACCCCCGGGCGCTCGTCCAGCGCGGGGACGAGTTCGGCTTCGCCTCGGGGAACCGGCTCGAGGCCGTGCCGGGGATCTCGACGGCGGTCGTGGCGGCCGGGGCCGACGCGGCCGTGTTGTCCGCCGACCATGACCAGGCCGCGGTCCGTTCCGCCGCCGGTGTCACGGTGATCCAGGCCGACGGCGACATCCGGCTCGTCGACAACCGCCCGGGACTCCTCCCGCCGACGATGGACCCGTTCGGCTTCACCTGGACCGTGCCGGCGGCGGCGCCGTCCGCGCTGCTCGCGCACGACGCCGCGGGTGGCACGGTGCAGGTCGCGACGAGTTGGACCGGCGCGTCCACGATCGATTCGATCCAGGTGTCCCGGGAGGGTACTCGCCTCGTCGCGCTGCTCCGGGACGGGACGCAGTCGCGGCTCGTGGCCGCCGCGATCATCCGCGGTGACCGGAACGCGCCGTTGCGACTCGGCGATCCCGTCGAGCTCCGCGTCATGTCCACGGAGGCGACGACCGTCACCTGGGTCGACGACATCACCGTCGCCGTCCTGCTGGGCGGCGGTGACGGGACGACGATCGTCACGCAACAGATCGGCGGCCGCTCCGCGCCCGTACCGAAGCTCGCGGACGTCACGAACCTGGTCGGGGGCAACGGACCGACGCAACTGCGGGCCCTCACGAGTGACGGTCGGCTGCTGTTGCCCCGTGGGTCGAGCTGGCAGGAGGCGGGCAGCGACGTCCGGTTCATCGCGACCCAGCTGGGGTCGCCCGACTGAGTGAACGCGCTCCACAGCGCGTTCGGAGTGCCGGAGCCGTCCGCGTCTCGGACGATGCGCCACCGGACGCGCCGCGTGGGCGCGACCATCGGATGATGCGATCCTCGTCGAGTCGAAGCACGCCCCTCGCTCATGCCCGCGAGGCCTGCCTGGACGCATGGGCCCTCGTGGTCCCGGTCACGTGCGCCGGATGCGGTGCGCCGGACCGCGGGCTGTGCGACGACTGCCGCAGGCGTCTGGTCCGACCGGCGGCCCTCGACGACGACGCCCTCCTCGTGCGGTGGAACGGTGCGGACGGCACCCCCGGTCTCGCCGCCCGTCGCTACGACGGGTTCGTCGGCGCCATCCTCCTCGCCTACAAGGAGGATGCCCGGACCGGCCTCGTCCGACCGCTGGCCGCCGCACTCGAACCGGCGTTCCGGTCCGCCGTGCTCGAGGCGAGCCGGGCGATGGGCGGCGTCTCGCCGGAGATCGCGACGATCCCGGCCAGACGACGCGCCGCCCGCGATCGGGGCTTCCACCCGGTGGAGCAGCTCGTGCGCCGGCTCGGCGCCAGACCGTCGCGCCCGCTGCGATGGGCGCGGGAGCCCGCCGACCAGCGGGACTTCGGCCGGGCGGAGCGTCTCGAGAACCTCGCCGATGCCCTGGTCGCGCCACGGCGGCTCGACGGGCGCCGCTTCCTGCTCGTGGAGGACGTCGTCACGACGGGCGCCACCGTCGGGGAAGCGGTCCGGGCGATGCACGACGGCGGTGGCCTCGTCGTCGGTGTCGTGGCCCTCGCCAGGGTCGGACCGTGAACGGACGGCGGGTCACGAGGCCGGAAGATGAACGTTCCCTGAACACCGCTGATGACTTCCGCAGGCTCGGGCACTACGGTTGCAGAACGGCGTGAAAGGACCGCCCGGGACCGGGTGGTCAGCCGGATGAGGAGGTCGAACGTGGATATCAACATCGTCGGACTTGGACTCGGCATCACCGATCGGTTCCGCGAGTACGCGACCGAGAAGGCGGAGAAGGTCGCCCATCTGGTCGAGCAGGCGCAGTCGCTCGACATCAAGGTGTCCCGCCATCACGACGCCAACGGACGCAAGGGCGAGGACCGCGTCGAGCTGACGCTCGTCGGCCCCGGACCATTGGTCCGTGCGGAGTCGACCGGCTCCGACAAGTACGTGGCCTTCGATCTCGCGATCGCGCGGATGCTCGAGCGCGTCCGCCGCTCGAAGGACCGCAAGAAGGAGCACCGCGGCAAGCACCGCACCTCCCTGCACGCCGCCAGCAGCGAGGGGTTCAGCGGCGTCGACATCACTCCTGCCGCGCCGGAGCTGCTCGAGCAGGTCGCGACCGGCAGCGTCGCGACGCTGACCCACGAGGACGAGGAGCAGGAGGCGTACTCGCCCGTCGTCATCCGCACGAAGGAGTTCCCCGCGGAGTGGATGAGCGTCGAGGACGCCGTCGACCGCATGGAACTCGTCGGCCACGACTTCTTCCTGTTCATCGACGCCTCGTCGGAGCGGGCGAGCGTCGTGTACCGCCGCAAGGGCTGGGACTACGGCGTGATCAGCCTCGAGGACGGCTCGAACTAGCGTCCTGCACCCCGACCGACGCGGTCGCCCGGTTCGCCGGGCGGCCGCGTCGTGGCATGTCGGTGGCGACGTCGAAGACGGCGTCGTGTACCCGCAGGCGTGCCGAGGTCACCTCGAGCCAGTCGAGCTCGGCCAGGGAGCGTCGCCGTCTGGCTTCGAGCCCGATCCACGCGATGTCACCCTGCGGCGTCGGGGGGAGCGTCGACAGATCCTCGTCGAGCTGCTGCACGAGATCGAGCGCCCACGCGCGTTGGACGGCGATGACCCCGAACACGTCGACGCCGTCGAGTGACGCCGCGAGGGCGACCTTGTTCGGGAGTTCGTCTCGCGAAGCGCTGGCCGCGACGGGTGTCGCCCACCAGCGTTCGAGGACGTCGCGCCCGTCGGCGGTGATGCGGTAGAAGACATGCCCCTGCGCATCCACGGCGGCCCGCTCGACGAGCCTGTCCCGCTCGAGACGATCGAGGGTCGCATAGGCCTGGCCGACGTTGAGCGGTGTGTCGGGTGTCGTCCGCCGGTCGAACTCACCGCGCAGACGGTACCCGTAGTCGTCGCCGAGCGCGAGGATCGCGAGCAGACCGTGCTTGACCGACATCGAACCTCCATGAAATACCTACGCCGTAGGTGTCGCCAGCCTAGTGACCCGTCCGGCCCGCGCTGCGGCGGCGCTCCGTCGACATCCGTCCGCCCCTCGATACACAGCGTCCACTCAAGGGACTCCCCGCTAACATGTTCAGAGGACTGCCCCGTTCTGGTGCACCCCGTCCGTCCCGGTCAGTCGACCAGGACGGAGATCAGGAACACGTAATGGAGAGCAATTCGTGGCCTCACCACTTGAGAAGATCCTTCGCGTCGGCGAAGGTCGCATCCTCCGGAAGCTGACCAGCCTCACGAAGGCGGTCAATGCCCTCGAGGACGACTTCACGGAGTTGAGCGACGAGGAGCTGAAGAGCGAGACCGTCGAGCTGCGCGAGCGCTTCGAGAACGGCGAGACCCTCGACGACCTCCTCCCCGAAGCCTTCGCCGCGGTGCGCGAAGCTGCACGCCGCACGATCGGCATGCGCCACTTCGACGTCCAGATCATGGGTGGCGCCGCGCTGCACCTCGGCAACATCGCCGAGATGAAGACCGGTGAGGGCAAGACGCTCGTCGCGACCCTCCCGGCCTACCTCAACGCCATCGCCGGCAAGGGCGTGCACATCGTCACGGTGAACGACTACCTCGCGTCGTACCAGTCGGAGATCATGGGGCGCGTCTTCCGCGCGCTCGGCATGACGACCGGCGTGATCGTCGAGGGTCAGACGCCGGAGCAGCGCCGCGAGCAGTATGCGGCCGACATCACCTACGGCACGAACAACCAGTTCGGGTTCGACTACCTCCGCGACAACATGGCGTGGCAGGCCAAGGACATGGTCCAGCGCGGTCACTTCTTCGCCGTGGTCGACGAGGTCGACTCCATCCTCATCGACGAGGCACGGACCCCGCTCATCATCTCCGGGAAGGCCTCCGGCGAGGCGAACCGCTGGTTCCAGGAGTTCGCCCGGCTCGCGGTGCGACTCGAGCCCGGTGAGGACTTCGAGGTCGACGAGAAGAAGCGCACCGTCGGCGTGCTCGAGCCCGGCATCGAGAAGGTCGAGGACTACCTCGGCATCGACAACCTCTACGAGTCCGCCAACACCCCGCTCATCTCCTTCCTGAACAACGCGATCAAGGCCCGCGCGCTCTTCAAGAAGGACAAGGACTACGTCGTGATGAACGGCGAGGTGCTCATCGTCGACGAGCACACCGGTCGCATCCTGGTCGGACGTCGCTACAACGAGGGCATCCACCAGGCGATCGAGGCCAAGGAGGGCGTGGCCGTCCAGGCCGAGAACCAGACCCTCGCGACCGTGACGCTCCAGAACTACTTCCGTCTCTACGAGAAGCTGTCCGGCATGACCGGTACGGCTGAGACCGAGGCGGCGGAGTTCATGTCGACGTACAAGCTCGGCGTCGTCCCGATCCCGACCAACCGCCCGATGCAGCGCATCGACCAGTCGGACCTCGTGTACAAGAACGAGGAGGCGAAGTTCGCGCAGGTCGTCGAGGACATCGTCGAGCGCCACGAGCAGGGCCAGCCGGTCCTCGTCGGCACGACGAGCGTCGAGAAGAGCGAGTACCTGTCGAGGCTCCTCGCCAAGAAGGGCGTCAAGCACGAGGTCCTCAACGCGAAGAACCACGCGCGTGAGGCCGCGATCATCGCCCAGGCCGGTCGACTCGGCTCGGTCACCGTCGCCACCAACATGGCCGGTCGTGGAACCGACATCATGCTCGGCGGCAACGCCGAGTTCCTCGCCGTCGCGGAGATGAACGCCAAGGGTCTCAGCCCGATCGACACCCCCGAGGAGTACGAGGCCGCGTGGGACGAGGTCTTCACCGAGGTGAAGGCCGCGGTCAAGGAGGAGGCCGACAAGGTCATCGACGCCGGCGGACTCTACGTCCTCGGTACCGAGCGCCACGAGTCGCGCCGAATCGACAACCAGCTGCGCGGTCGCTCCGGCCGTCAGGGCGACCCCGGCGAGAGCCGGTTCTACCTGTCCCTCACCGACGACCTCATGCGCCTCTTCAACGCCGGGGCCGCGGAGAGCCTCATGGGGCGCCAGAACGTGCCGGACGACCTCGCGATCGAGTCGAAGATCGTCAGCCGCGCGATCCGCAGCGCCCAGTCGCAGGTCGAGGCGCGGAACGCGGAGATCCGCAAGAACGTGCTCAAGTACGACGACGTCCTCAACCGGCAGCGCGAGGCGATCTACTCCGACCGCCGCCACATCCTCGAGGGCGACGACCTCCACGATCGCGCACAGCAGTTCCTGGAGAGCGTCGTCGACGACGTCCTCGACGAGCACACCGGCGAGGGCAACGGCGACGACTGGGACTTCGACGCACTCTGGGCCGAACTGAAGACGCTCTACCCCGTCGGCCTGACGATCGACGAGGTCGTCCAGGAGGCGGGGACGAAGGGGCGGATCAACCGCGACTTCATGCGCCGCGAGATCCTCTCCGATGCCAAGCTCGCGTACACCAACCGCGAGGAGTCGCTCGGTGCCCCGGCGATGCGCGAACTCGAGCGCCGCGTCGTCCTCCAGGTGATCGACCGCCGCTGGCGCGACCACCTGTACGAGATGGACTACCTGAAGGACGGCATCGGTCTGCGGGCCATGGCGCAGCGCGACCCGCTGGTCGAGTACCAGCGCGAGGGCTACGCGATGTTCCAGCAGATGATGGGGCAGATCCGCGAGGAGAGCGTCGGCTTCCTCTTCAACCTCGAGGTCGAGGTCGCCGGCGAGGTCGATGCGGGCACCGCCGCACCGGCGATCACGGCCAAGGGGCTGACGCAGGAGACCCCCGACACCGAGAAGCTCAGTTACTCCGCTCCGAGTGAGCAGGGTGGGGTCGAGGTCCGCAACCAGCGCGGGCAGATCGAGAAGGCGGCCACCGAACGCGCACAGCGGCTCCAGCAGACGAACCGTCCCGCCGGCGATGCGGCTCCGGCGACGAAGGCCGCCCCGGCCGCGAAGGCGTCGCGCGGGGCTTTCGGTCAGCAGTCCGAGGCGCCTGCGGCTGCTCCGAGCAACCGTTCGGACCGTCGGAAGCAGGGCAAGAAGAAGTAGGCCCACGCCGGAACGAACGGGAGCCCTCCGGACCATGGTGACATCGGTTCGGAGGGCTCCCGTCTGTCGGTTGCGGGCGGATGCGCAGCGGCGGTCAGAGCACGCTCACCGAGGTCGCCCGCCAGCGGCCGTCCAAGCCCTCCAGCCGGATGGCCACGGCTCGGGACCGTGCTCGTCCGTGGACGATGACCACGGACTCGACGACGCCGTCGCGTGGCTCGGAGACGGTCACGGTGCCGATGGAGACGACCGGGACGGTGCCCGGGACGCCGCGCACGCGTCGTGCCCGTTCGGCGAGGATCACGCGCTTCAGCAGGACGGTGTGCACGTCGGCGGTGATCCACCGCGCGAGCTGTGTGAGGTCGCGGGCTCCGGCGATCACCTCGATCACGCTCCGCGTGAGGTTCTCGAGCAGTGGTCGCGGATCAGGGAGTTCGGCTCGGGGCGCCGGCTGCGGCGCGAAGTAGTCGTCAGCGCCGGCGCGCGCCGCCGCCCGCATCTCCGGCGTGCGTCGCTCGGGGAGCGGAGGCGCCGGCCGGAGGCGAGCCGTGCGTGCTTCGGGCTCGTCGTCGTCGTGCCGGGCAACGGTGCTCATGGGGCCTCCGAGGGGTGAGCGGGCGCCACGAGTCGGGCGACCAGAATCTGACATGTCACACTCATCATGTCAGTTCCCTGGGGTCCAGGACCAGGGGTCTGTGGAGAACGCAGGACGTCGCCGCCCTCTGCGCACTACCGTCGGCGTATGCGTTGGGACAGCCTGTTCGACGATCTCGCCGGTCAGCTCGACGACGAGCTCGCCGTCGACGACGACGCCGTCCGCATCGAGGCCGAGCGGCTTCGGCGTGGGCGTCTCACGCTCCGCGAGCGGCTGGTCGCCCTCTGCGGCGACGCCGACGCACCAGGACCGCTCGTCGTCGAACTCGTCGACGGGACGACCTGGCGGCTGCGGGTCCGGAGCATCGGGAAGGACTGGTTGCAGGCCGATTCCGGTACCCCGGGCGGCCGAGAGGTGGTCGTCCCGCTCGATGCGATCGCGGCGATCGCCATGACGCAGACGCAGATCGATTGGAGTCTCGACGACGTCTCGGTCCGCGAACCGCGACTGCTCGACCGCCTCACCGTCTCGTTCCTGCTCCGTGATCTGTGCCGACGCCGTGCAGCAGTGATCGTGCGGACCCGGACGGGGAGTTGGACGGGCACGGTCGACCGGGTGGGCCGCGACCATCTGGATCTGGCCGTCCACGAGCCAGGGTCGCCGCGCCGCAGCCGGAGCATCGAGCAGATCCGCGTCATCGTGCTCGCTGAGGTCGTCGTCGTCGAGCGTGCCGCCTGAGGCAGCGCGTCGGACGCTTGCCGGAATCGGGGCTCAGCCGAGGGGCGGCACGGGCCGGAGCATCGGGGCGCCGGTGAACTCGGCGAGTTCGGTGAGCTGGGCCTGGTGCCAGAGGCCTGCACGACGTGCCTCCTCGTACTGACCGCTGATGAAGGCTTCGAGTGCCGGGAACTCGATGCGCCACGGTCCGCTGCGCCCGATCCGGATGGCGGGCAGTTCACCGCTCGAGATGAGCTCGGCCACGTGCTGGGCCGAGACGTTCAAGACCTCGGCCGTATCGGCGACGGTGAGGAAGCGACCGAGCGGGGCCGCATCGCGCTGCGATTCCATTCCTCGATTATCCTCTCGCGCGGGCGGCGTCCGCCGGGCTGTGGATAACTTCGGCGCGATGTCCGGAGCCCGGGCAGCATGGGACCGGAGGCGGCGCACGGGGTGCCCATGAAGGAGGAGACGGTGCGGGGAATCGAGCGGGGACACGGATCGGAGTCGGGAGGAGCGCGAATCGACGGCGGGGAGCGGATGACCGACCGTCTCGCCGGACTGCGTCATGGTGTCGGCGGACGGCAGGTGTCCCGGTCGCGCATCTGGGTGGACCCACGCTTCCTGGTGGGCCTCATGCTGGTGGTCGCGTCGATCCTGGGAGTGTGGTGGCTCGTCACGACCTCGAGTCGGACGACCCCGGTGTATGCGGCGTCCGAGACGCTGACGCCCGGAACGCGGCTCGACCGCTCCTCACTCCAGGTGATCGACGCACGTCTGGGGTCGGTCGAGGGCGGGTACCTCGGAGCTGGAGCGGCACCGCCGCCGGGGATCGTCGTCACGCGGACGATCGCAGCGGGGGAGCTCGTGCCGCTCGACGCGCTCGGCGAGGCGAGCGCCGTCGGCGTGACCACGCTCGTCGTCGAACCGGCCGGACGGCTCGGCGCCGACATCGTGCCGGGGACCGTCGTCGACCTCTGGGCGGCCGCGCCGGACGGCGACGGGTACGGTGTCCCGGAGGTGCTGGTCTCGGCCGCGACCGTCGTCCGGGTCGGCGAGGACGAAGGGCTCCTGTCGGGTCGTGGTTCGGTCGCCCTCGAGCTCGCGGTCCCGCGCTCCGCCGTCGCGACGGTGCTCTCGGCGACGGCGGCGGCGCACCTGCTGTCCGTGGTCCCCACCGAGCCCGGCGAACGCTGATGCTGCGCGTCGGACTCGCCCTCGATCCACGGGTCGAGGGTGAGATCCTCGCGACGATGCTCGACCTCGGACACCGCGTCGCCTGGCGCTGTCACGACGGCGCCGAACTCGAGGAGCGCGTCGGCGCCGGCACGCCCGTCGACGTGCTGCTCGTGTCACCCGGGGCCGACCGCCTGCGCGCCGAACTCATCGACCTCGCGGACCGCGTGGGCACGAGGGTCGTGGCGCTCGCGTCCGGCGAGTCCGAACGGCGCCATGCGGCTGGGCTCGGTCTCGTCGACATCGTCCTCCTGCCGGTCGATCCCGAGGAGCTCGATCGGAGCATCGCGCCGCTCGACCTCGGCGGCGACAGCCCTCGTCCGGTCGCCCAGGCCGCAGGGCGGGTCATCGCCGTGTGGGGTGCGGCCGGGTCGCCCGGCACGACCACCGTCGCCGCAGGCATCGCCAGTGAGCTCGCTGCGCGCGGCCGCCGGGTCGTCCTCATCGATGCGGACACCTACGGGTCATCCGTCGCGGCCATGCTCGGCCTCCTCGACGAGGCACCCGGGTTCGCCGCGGCCTGCCGACTGGCCGGAAGTGGGGCGCTCGACATCGAGCAGCTCGAGCGGATCGCGGTCGTCCATCCGTCGCCGTCCGGCGCGTTCCGGGTCCTGACCGGCATCTCGCGCG
>Ga0308160_10000405_pt1 | contig 85334 bp, 71 predicted proteins | sample PhyFR1_FD_201036 | JGI IMG/M metagenome (GOLD analysis project Ga0308160, IMG submission 201036) | Phyllosphere microbial communities from UC Gill Tract Community Farm, Albany, California, United States - DLSLF.R1 | ecosystem: Host-associated > Plants > Phyllosphere > Unclassified | place: USA...
TGTCCGCGTCGAGCTTTTCGCTCCACAGGTAGGCGTAGTAGCCGGCCGAGTAGCCGCCGTTCATCGAGTGCGAGAAGTAGGTCGTGCGGTAGCGCGGCGGCACCGGCGCGAAGTCGACGCCTGCATCCTTCAGCGCCGTCGCTTCAAACGCCAGCACGTCGGTCGGCACCTGGCCCGGCGTCAGCTGGTGCCAGCGCTGGTCGAGCAGCGAGGCCGACAGATACTCGGTGGTGATGAAGCCCATGTTGAACTTCTTCGCGGCGACCACTTTATCCAGCAGCGCCTTCGGCATCGGCGCGCCGGTCTTGTGGTGCTTGGCGTAGTTGGCCAGCACTTCCGGCCACACGGCCCACATCTCGTTCACCTGCGACGGGTACTCGACGAAGTCGCGCGGCACGTTGGTGCCCGAGAAGTGCGGGTACTTCACGTCCGAGAACATGCCATGCAGCGCGTGGCCGAACTCGTGGAAGGCGGTGCGCACTTCGTCGTAGGTCAGCAGGGTCGGCTCGCCGGCGGCCGGCTTCGGAATGTTCAGGTGATTGCCCACCACCGGGTGGCGATTCAGGAGGTGCGACTGCGACACGTACTCGTTCATCCAGGCGCCGCCCTGCTTGTTGGCGCGCGCATACGGGTCGAAGATGAAGATCGCCAGCTGCTTGCCGTCGGCATCCATCACGTCGAAGGTGCGCACGTCCGGGTCGTAGACCGGCAAGTCCTTGCGCTCCTTGAAGGTGATGCCGTATTCCTTGGTGGCGGCGAAGAACACGCCGTTCACCAGCACGTTGTTCAGCTCAAAATAAGGGCGCAGCTGGCTTTCGTCGAAGTTGTACTGGGCGGCGCGCACCTTGTCGGTGTAGAAGGCCCAGTCGTGGGCGGCGACCTGGAAGCCACCCTTTTCGGCATCGACGATCTTCTGCATCGCGGCCGCTTCCTTGCGCGCGTTGTTCACGGCAGGCTTGGCCAGTTCGGCCAGCAGCTTGTTGACGGCGGCCGGGTTCTTCGCGGTTTCCAGTTCCTGCGAATAGGCGGCGTAGTTCGGGTAGCCGAGCAGGGTTGCGCGTTCGGCACGCAGCTTGGCCAGCTTCAGCACCAGCTCGCGGCTGTCGAATTCGCCGCCGCGGCTGCCGCGGTTCATCGATGCGGCTTGCAGGCGCTCGCGCACCGAACGGTTGGTCAGGCTCGACAGCGGCGGCTGGATCGTGGTGTTGACGATGGCGATCACGTACTTGCCTTCCATGCCGCGCTTCTTCGCTTCGGCGGCGGCGACGGCGATCTCGGCGTCCGACAAACCGGCCAGTTCCTCGCGGGTGTTCAGCACCAGCGCCGAGGCGTTCGCTTCCTTCAGCACGCGCTGCGAGAACTCCGATTGCAGCGAGGCGATCTGGCCGTTATAGACCTTCAGCTTTTCCTTGTCGGCGGCGGACAGCTTGGCGCCGGCGCGCACGAATTCCTTGTAGTAGCGTTCCAGCAGGTGCTTGGCTTCGGCATCCAGGCCGATCTTGTCGCGCTTGGCGTGCAGGGTCTCGACGCGCTTGAACAGCTTCGGGTTCAGGTAGATGGCGTCGCCGTGGGCGGCCAGCTTGGGCGACATCTCGCGGTCGACGGCGTCCAGGCGGTCGTTGGTGTTCGCGGTCTGCAGGTTCGAGAAGGTGGCGGCCACGCGCGAGAGCATCTGGCCCGAGCGCTCCATCGCGACGATGGTGTTGTCGAAAGTCGGTGCGGCCTTGTTGTTGGCAATGCTGGCGACTTCGCGCAGCTGCTCGCGCATGCCGGCATCAAAAGCCGGCAGGAAGTGCTCGTCCTTGATCTTGTCGAAGGCCGGGTAGTTGAACGGCAGGGTGCTGGGCTTGGCGAAGGGATTCGATGCATCCAGCACGGTGCCGGAACCGGCAGCGGTGGTGGCAGGGGCAGCGAAGGCGTTGCCGGCGAATGCCAGGCTGGCCGCGATGATGAGCATGGTTGGGCGTTTCATTGTCTCTCTCACGAATTCGACTCGGGCTGCCCGCGGGATCGCCGCCGGCAGGTGCGCCGGAGATCATAGCAGGCTTTGTTTCCGTATCGTCACGTTGAAACAAAGTGCTAACAAACGCGAGGAAACAGGCGTCAGGACAGCGCCGGCAAAAAGCAGCAGGCTTATTTCTCGAAATTCTTGCGGTATTCGTCGAAGGATTCCATGCCCATGCCGGCGCGGCGTTCGTCGATGTGTTCGAAGTCCTCGACCGGCAGCAGGAAGGTCTTGCCGTCTTCATTCGTCTGGAACTGGCTGCCGTAGAGCTGCTTCTGCTTGTCCTGCGTGAGTACGCGGTCGATTGACAGCGCCAGATGGCGCGGCGTCATCTCACCGCCCGCCGCCGCCGCTTTCATCAGCACCAGGCAGCGCTTCAGGAAATCGCTGGAGCCGTGCTGGGCAATCAGCCAGGCGCGGTTCGCGGCCTCATGACCAACCTGCGAGATGAGCGGCCAGCCTTTGTCGGCGATGATCTGGGCGAGCCGCGCTTCGCGCGCACGGTCGGCTTCCTCCATGCGCTTCCAGAATGCCGCGTCCGGTTTCTCGGGCATGGTCTTGCGCAATGCCTGGTCCTGCTCGCCCAGGCGGATGAGTTCCGCCGCCAGTTCCGGCTCCGGCACCCTGGCCGGGTAGACCAGGAAGTCGCGCGCACCGGTGGTCTGCGGGTCGAAGACGATCTTCGGCTCGGCCTCCCAGCCCGGTGCCTGCAGGCGCACGCGGTACATGCCCGGGCTGGGCAAGTCGATGCGATAGCGGCCGTTCTCGATGCGGCCGACGATGACAGGCTTGCCGCCGCGCTGATCGGCTTCGACTTCGATGGCGGGCGGCAGGCTGCCCGTTACGCTGCGTACGACGCCTGAAAACTCGACAGCATGGGCCGCAGCCGTCGCCAGCAGCGGAAGGAAAAGGAAGAATGGACGCAGCTGAAGACGCATGTGAACTCACGAGCCGTTTCAAAATTGCAATTATCTTCTCATGCGACGCATAAAAACAGATGCAATGACAACGGAGAGCACAAAGAATATTGGCAAGCTCGATTACGGTTTGATCGATATCAACATGATGAGCTCGCTCAATCTTTACGCTCTACATCAGTTTCATCATCACATTTGCCCGCATGTGCAAATGTCGACATTTCTTACATCCCGTAAATCTTCATTTCATTTATGAAAGCAAGTATCTGTTTTGATTACGCTTTTTTCTCTGGCATTTATTTTGCTTAGTAGCAGCGCGTAGCCATATACAACACATACAAAACATACAGGGATTCCAGAATGAACAAGCACATCCTCGCACGTACGCTCCTCGCCGGCGCCGCCCTCCTTGCTGCCGCACTGCCGGCCCAGGCCGTCCCGATCACCTGGCAGCTCGACGGCGTCACCTTCAGCGACGGCACCAGCGCCACCGGCAGCTTCGTCTACGACGCCGACACCAGCACCGGCTCGCTGTTCAACATCGTCACCACGGCCGGCATCCTGCCCGCATTTACCTACTCGCCGGAAAACAGCGGCCTGTACAACAGCGGCTTTGGGCCGAACGCCTTGTCCTTCATTGCCGATACCGGCGTGCGCTACTTCACGCTGTCCTTCTTCGACGCACTGACGAATGCCGGCGGCATCCGTGCCATCAACCTCGACTCCAGCTGGGACTGCAACAACTGCGGCACCTACCGCCTGGTAACGGCTGGTTCCGTCCGCTCCCAGGCGGCGCCGGCCGAGGTGCCAGAACCAGCCAGCGCGCTGCTGGCGGGAACGGCACTGGGCATGCTGGCGCTGGTGCGCCGCCGCCGCCGCGCCTGAGCGCAGCAGGATGCCGGCGCTTGCCGGCGAAAGAACGGCCGGGGCGTGCTAGCATCCGCATCCCCCGGCCGTTTTTTTCTTCATGCTTCCCGATTTGCCTTCCTCGTATGATGCCATCGTCGTCGGCAGCGGCCCCGGCGGCGCCAGCACCGCGCGCGAACTGGCCCGCGCAGGCCTGCGCGTCCTGATACTCGAACAGGGCAGCGCCGCCCCGCTGGCCGGCACGGTCACGCAGATGGCGGCCATGGCCGCCGTGCCCGGCAAGGGCGCCTGGCTGCACCGCGACGCCTCGCTGCTGGTGGGCGGCGTCACCCTCGGCGGCAGCTCGGCCATCAACTTCGCCACCGCGGCCGCGCCGCCGCAAGCCATGTTCGATCGTTACGGCATCGACCTGGCCCCGGCCCTGGCGCAGCTGCGCGCCGAACTCCCGCTCGGTCCCCTGCCGGACAACCTGGTCGGCCCGATGGCCGCGCGCATGATGACGGCGGCGCGCGCCCTCGGCCACGACTGGCACAAGCTCGACAAGATGATCCGCCCCGCCGCCTGCCGCAGCGGCTGCTGGCGCTGCGTCTACGGCTGCCCCTACGGCGCCAAGTGGACCGCGCGCGACTTCATCGACGAGGCCCGCCGCGCCGGCGCGCAACTGATCGACCGCGCCCGTGTGCTGCGCGTGCTGGTGCAGGATGGCCGTGCGGTCGGCGTCGAAGCCCGGATCGGCGGCAAGGTGCTGGAGATCGCGGCGCCGCTGGTCGTGCTCGCGGGCGGCGGCATCGGCAGCCCGCGCATCCTGCACGCGTCCGGACTCGGGCCGCGCCAGGTTCCCTTCTTCAGCGATCCGGTGGTGGCGGTGATGGGCAGCGTGGACGACATCGATGGCGGCGCCGAAGTGCCAATGGCGGGCGGCTTGAATCTGCATGACGAAGGCGTGGCGCTGGCCGACCTGACCTTGCCGCAGCCGATGTATGCGGCCTTTGCGGCCCAGGTGGGACGCGTCGACCGTCTGTTCGCGCACCGCCGCACCTTGAGCATGATGGTCAAGATCCGCGACGAGATCGGCGGCAGCGTCGGCCCGCGCTGGGTCGACAAGACCTTGCAGCCGAGCGACCGCAGGAAGCTGGCGCACGGGGTGGCGCTGGCCAGGGCGATCCTGCGCGAAGCGGGCGCGCATCACCTCTTCAAGTCCTGGCATTTCGCCGCGCACCCGGGCGGCAGCGTGCGCATTGGCGCAGGCGTCGACGCGCAGCTGCAGACCGCCACCAAGGGATTGTTCGTGTGCGACGCCTCGGTGATTCCCGAGCCCTGGGGGCTGCCGCCGACCTTGACGCTGCTTTGCCTGGGCAAGCGGCTGGGAGCAGGGCTGGCTGCTGGTCAGTAGTGCGGCGGGCGCTCGTTCAATGGGCTTTGCCCGGCTTCGCGCAGGTTGCGCAGGTTCTCGGCCAGCTTGGCGACCATGGCTTCGAGCTGGTCGATCTTGCGTCCCTGCTGGTACACCGTCTGGTTCAGGCTATCGACCAGGTCTTCCTGCTGCGCGAGCTTGATTTCGATGTCAACAAAACGGTCTTCGTGGTCCACGTGGGTCTTTCTGGATGCTGAATAGAGAGCGGCATTATGCCTGTCGGCGTGCGGCTTTTGTACGGTGGGGTGTTTGAGGCTGGGGGCCTCAAACACGAAGTGCCCACGCGGGTACGTGTTCATGCTTGCACCTGAGGCGGTAACCGCTCGCTCGCACGCTATCCGGCGGTCACGCCCGCTCGCATGGCGCCCTTTGGATGCTGTGCGAGCGATCCATCACGGCCGCAGGTGCAAGCATAGGTGCGTACCGCGTGGGCACGGAGTGCCCACCGTACGGGTTCAGCAGCGGGTGCCTTGCATGGCCAGCATCACACTACTGGGTTCGGCGCATCCGGCTTCGGCGTCGCCAAGAGCGCCTTCAAACTCGCCAGGCGGTCCTTCGGGCTGATGATCTCGCTTTCCTTCGGCGGCGCATCGCCTTCGTCGAGCGCCATCTCCTTGATGAAACGCGACGGGTCGCAGTGCACCAGTTCCCCGGCGCGCTTCCGCTTCTTGCACCAGGTGACGTGCAAGGTACGCTGGGCGCGCGTGATCCCCACGTACATCAGGCGCCGCTCTTCCTGGATGCGTGCGGCGATCTTCTCGATCGGGTCGTCCGGGTCGCCCTTGTGCGGCAGGATGCCCTCTTCCACGCCCACCAGGAACACATGCGGATACTCCAGCCCTTTCGAGGCGTGCAGGGTCGACATGCGCACCGCGTCCGGCGTCTCGTCCTGCCCTTCGAGCATGGACATCAGCGCCACCATCTGGGTCAGCTCCAGCAAATTCTTTTCCTCGCCGTCGCGCTCGCGCCCGCCGCGGCCGCGTTCCTTCAGCCAGTTGGTGAACTCCATCACGTTCTGCCACTTGGACTGGGCCGCGCGGTCGTCGAAGCTTTCGTACAGGTAGTGCTCGTAATTCATCTCCTTCATCATGTCGTCGAGCACCTCGGCGGCATGGTCGCCGCTGCCCGAGGGGCCGGGGCGGGTGGCGCGGTCTTCGAGGTCGTCGATGAAGCGGCAGAAGTCGCGCAGCGGATGCAGCTGGCGGTCCTGCAAGCGCGCCTCGATGCCGCCCTTGCTGGCCGCCTCGAACAGCGAGCAGTTCCACTGCTTCGACACTTCGCCCAGCACTTCCAGCGTGGCCATGCCGACCCCGCGTTTCGGCGTGGTGACGGCGCGGATGAAGGCCGGGTCGTCGTCCTGGTTCGCGATCAGGCGCAGGTAGGCGATGATGTCCTTGATCTCGGCTTTATCGAAAAAGCTCTGCCCGCCGGACATCGTGTACGGGATGCGCTCCTTGCGCAGCGCCTGTTCCATCACGCGCGCCTGGTGGTTCCCGCGGTACAAAATCGCGTAGTCGGACCACTTGTTCTTGCGCTGGAAGTGGTCGGCCGAGATCATCATCGTCACCTGGTCGGCTTCCTGCTCGTCGTTCTGCATGCCCAGCACCTTGATCGGCTCGCCCAGGCCGTGTTCGGACCAGAGCGACTTCTCGAAGATCTTCGGGTTGTTGCCGATGACGGCATTCGCCGCCTGCAGGATGCGCGTGGTGGAGCGGTAGTTCTGTTCGAGTTTAATCACGCGCAGGTCGGGGAAATCGACTTGCAGGGTCTTCAGGTTTTCCACCGAGGCGCCGCGCCATGCATAGATGGCCTGGTCGTCGTCGCCGACGGCCGTGAACATCGGCTTCTTGCCGATGCCCGTCACCAGCAGCTTCACCAGCTCGTACTGGCAGGTATTCGTGTCCTGGTACTCGTCCATCAGCAAATAGCGCAGGCGGCGCTGCCAGCGGTCGCGGATCGGGTCGTTATTCCGGAACAGCTCCACCGGCAGGCGGATCAAATCGTCGAAGTCGACCGCCTGGTAAGCCTGCAGGGTGGCCACATAGCTGCGGTAGACGCGCCCGGCCTGGGCTTCGTCCTCGTCCTTGGCCTGTTTGATGGCGTCCTCGGGGTCGACCAAGCCGTTCTTCCACAGCGAGATGGCGTTCTGGATGCGGCGGATTTCCTGCTTGTCGGTGGTGAGGCCGAGGTCGGAGACGATGGTGTAGCAATCGTCGCTGTCCATGATCGAGAACTTGTCCTTCAGGCCGACGCCGGCCGCTTCCTGGCGCAGGATTTTTACGCCCAGCGAGTGGAAGGTGGAGACGGTCAGCTGCTTGGCCTGTTTCGGCTGCTTGAGCAGCTTGGCGATCCGCTCCTGCATCTCGAGCGCGGCCTTGTTGGTGAAGGTGAGCGCGGCGATCGTGCGCGGATCGTAGCCGCAATGCTCGATCATGTAGGCGATCTTCTGGGTGATCACCCGCGTCTTGCCCGAGCCGGCGCCGGCCAGCACCAGGCTGGGGCCGTCGAGATAGAGCACGGCTTCGCTTTGCGGACCGTTCAGGCCGAACTTTGGTGCAGTGGACATGGGGGAGCAATTCGTGAGGACAGCTGGGTATTGTAGCGAAGCCGGCGCGGCCGTGCGCGGTGAACTTGGCGCTTTCTGGTGGCGTCCGCTGGGCGGCCTGGTCGATCCGGCAATCTTCTTGTGCAAATCTGCAACGCCGGTGCGGCGCTGCCTGGAAACCGCTTGAATTCGGCAAGGTCGGGGGCATATGGCCTGCTTCCAGCGCAATCGGTTACCATCGCGCCATCCGCGCCGCGCGCCCACTGCTACGAGCCTGAACACGATGAAATTTGAACACCTGATCGAAATTAACGACCTGCTGAACCCGCTGAGCGACACGATTACCATCGAACAGCTGTGGCGTGGCCTGGTAATCCGCGCCGAATCGCCGAAGCTGTTCGTGCCGCACCTGGACGAATGCGAGATCGGCGAGCGCGAGAGCGGCAGCTTCCAGCGCCGCCTGCGCTACGGCGACCTGCTGGTGCACGACACCGTGGTGCTGACCCCATTGCAGGAAGTGCGCTACGAGGTGCCGGCCCAGGGCGAGATCCAGGCCTCGACCCTGAGCATGCGCATCGAAACGCCCGCCGAAGGGCGCCTGTACGTGCGCTTCTCCTACAACGACGGCACCGGCGAGCACACTGATCCGGCCAACAAGATGTACGACGATTTCAAGAAATCGGCGTACCAGGAAGCGGATATCGATACCGTGCGCATCCTGCGCCAGCTGGCGGCCGAGGGCAAGCTGGACGCGAGTTACCTGAACTGAATCTGGGGCCAGCGGCCTCAACCGTAAGGTGGGCACTCCGTGCCCACGCGAAACGCCGCGTCGCGATAACGCCTGATCGGTCGATCCGGCCGCGTCTCGCTGACGCGTCTCAATGATCATCCATGATATCTCCCGTGACACGGCAAGCGCATCCTACAATCCGCGCCACCATGTCCCGCTACCGCCGCGCCCGTGATGGCCAAACCTATTTCTTCACGCTGGTGTCCTACTGGCGCCGGCCGATTCTCTGTTCGACGCCTATCCGCAACGCCCTGCGCTCGGCCTTGATCGACGTGCGGCAACGCCGGCCATTCGACATCGATGCCTGGGTCTTGATGCCGGATCACCTGCATACCATCTGGACCTTGCCGCTGGATGATTCTGACTATTCGACGCGCTGGGCGCTGATCAAGCGTTTGGTCTCGCGTGCCTGCGCCAATCAGTTCGACACTGGCTGGCAGCCATCGGCCTCACGCATCAAGCATCGCGATGCGGGTATCTGGCATCGCCGTTTTCACGAGCACAAGATTCGGGACGAATGGGATTTTGAAAAGCACATGGATTACATCCATTTCAATCCGGTCAAGCATGGGTATGCCGGGAGCGCGGCAGCGTGGCCGTTTTCGACGTTTCACCGGTATGTGCGCGAGGGGGTGTATGCGGCGGATTGGGGTGGGACGGGGCATGCGGCGCGGGTGGAGTGGGATTGATTCGCGGACGTGGCCGGAGTCAAGGCCGCGGGCGAATCAGCGCGGCAGCGGGCCACAGCCGACGCACGTAACCGCGTGGGCACGGAGTGCCCACCGTACGGGATACGCTGCCGCGATTCTTACGTTCCCGGCTCCGAATCGGCGGGGTCGGTGTGGTTCACGCCTTTCGCCAAATTCGCGGCCAGGTCGCGCAGCGCGGTGCGCACGCCTTCCTCGATCACCGGATGGTAGAACGGCATCTCCAGCATCTGCGGCACAGTCAAGCGCGCCTGCACGGCCCAGGCCAGCAGGTGCGAAATATTCTCGCCGCGCGGCGCGATCATCTCAGCTCCTAGAAACCGGCAGGTGCCGTACTCGGCATACACCCGCAGCAGGCCTTTATTTTGCAGCATCACCCGGCTGCGCCCCTGGTTCTCGAACGAGACCTGGCCGATGGCGAACTTCGGCCGCCCACCCTCGCACAAGGCCTTGTAGCTCTTGCCGCAAGTGGCGATGTTCGGTTCCGTGAACGCGATCGCCAGCGGCGTGCGGCGCAGGCCGGGGCGGATGTCGGGAAAGCGGCCGGCATTCTCGCCGGCGATCTTGCCGTGGTCGGCCGCTTCCGCCAGCAGCGGCAGCTCGTTATTCGCGTCGCCGGCGATGAAGATGTGGCTGGTCCCGCACTGCATGGTGCGGCTGTCAAACACCGGAATGCCATTCGCCCCCAGTTCCAGCCCGGTCTCTTCCAGCCCCATGCCGTGCACGTTCGGCGTGCGGCCGGCGGCCAGCAGCACGTACTGGAAGCGCTCGCTCGTTTCCTTGCCCAATGCGTCGCGCGTGGTCAGCAGCACCTCGTCGCCCTGCTGTTCGGCGCGCACCACCTCGGTCTGGAAGCGCAGGTCCAGGTCTTGCGACAAGGTGCGCGTGGCCGCGCGCAGCACGTCCGGGTCGCTGATGTGGGCAAGACTGCCGCCACGTGCGAACAGGCTCACGCGCACGCCGAGCCGGGTCAATGCCTGCCCCAGTTCGAGGCCGATCACGCCGGTGCCGATCACCGCCACCGAACTTGGCAGATCATCCCAGTAAAACACGTCGTCGCTGGTGACGATGCCCGGCCCGACATCCTTCAGTTGCGGCAGCATCGTCGGCGTCGAGCCGGTGGCGATCACGATCGTCTTCGCTTCGATCTCGGTATGCTCGTCCACGCGCAGCGTATGCGGGCCGATGAAGCGGGCGCGCCCTTGCAGCTTGTCGGCGGCCGGGAAGCCTTCGACGCTCTCGAGCACGAAGCCGACGAAGCGGTCGCGCTCGCGACGCACGCGCTCCATCACGGCGCGGCCGTCGATGCGCTTGCCTTCCGGGTGCACGCCGAAGCCTGGCGCCAGGTCGAGCATATGGGCCGCATCGGCGGCGGCGATCAGGAGTTTGCTCGGCATGCAGCCGACGCGCGCGCAGGTGGTGCCGTAAGGGCCGCTTTCGATGGCGACCACGCGCGCCCCTTCCGCATGGGCGGCGCGGTAGGCCGACATGCCGGCGGTGCCGGTGCCGATCACGGCCACATCCACATTCAGTTTGTTCATCGTTATCCTCGTCGTTCTGGCGCCATGAGCTTACGCTTTTTTCGCCGGACCGGCAGCACTCAGATGTCGAGCGGGTCCACTTCCAGCGACCAGCGCACCCGCGACTTCAGTGCACGCAGCAAGCCCACCCACTCTTTCAAAAAGGCCTGCAGGGCCGGACGCGAGTTCGATTCCACCAGCAACTGGGCGCGGTCGACGTTGTAGACCCGGGTCATGGTCATCGGGATCGGGTCGTTCAGCGTGATCGCATCGTTCGGCAGGATATCGCGCGCCTCTTCCAGGAAGGCGATGGCGGTGGCCAGTTCCGGCGCCTCGGCGCGCAGCAGCGCCTGGTACATGTAGGGCGGCAGCGCCGCTTGCCTGCGCTCTTCGAGCAGACTGCCGGCATAGCGGTCGTAGTCGTGCTTCACCACCGCCGCGTACAGCGGATGCTGGGCATAGCGCGTCTGGATCAGCACCTCGGAGGCCAGGCCGGCGCGCCCGGCGCGGCCCGCCACCTGCATCAGCTGGGCGAACAGGCGCTCGCTGGCGCGGTAGTCCTGCGAGAACAGCGCCGTGTCCGGGTTCAGGATGCCGACCAGGGTCAGCTTTTTAAAATCGTGGCCCTTGGCGACCATTTGTGTGCCGATCAGGATGTCGACTTCGCCGCGGTGCACGGTGTCGAAGGCTTCCTGGGCGCTGCCCTTCTTGCGCGTGGAGTCGGCGTCGATGCGCAGGATGCGCGCCTCGGGGAACATCGCCGCCAGCCCTTCCTCGAAGCGCTGGGTGCCGCGCCCGAGCGGCTGCAAGTCGACGTTGCCGCAGGTGGGGCAATGGCGCGGGATGCGCAGCTCCAGGCTGCAGTGGTGACAGCGCAGCCGGTGCTCGGGCTTGTGCAGCACCATGAAGGAAGTACAGCGCGTGCAGTTGCTGATCCAGCCGCAGGATTCGCAGGTGATCACGGGCGCATAGCCGCGCCGGTTCAGGAACAGCAGCGATTGCTCGCCGCGCTCCAACCGTTTGCGCAGCGCGGCCAGCAGGCCGGAAGTCAGGCCTTCCTTCGGCTTGTCGCGCTCCATGTCGAGCAGGCGCACGGTGGGCAGCACGGCGTCGCGCACGGCGCGCTCGCGCAGTTCCAGCTTGCGGTAGCGGCCTGTCTGCGCGTGGTGCCAGCTTTCCAGCGAAGGCGTGGCCGAGCCGAGCACGATGGGAATGCGCAGCTGGTGCGCGCGCCACACGGCCAGGTCGCGCGCCGAATAGCGCAGGCCTTCCTGCTGCTTGTACGAGGGGTCGTGCTCTTCGTCGATGACGATCAGTTTCAGGTGCGGCAGCGAAGCCAGGATCGCCAGGCGCGTGCCGAGCACGATGCGCGCCTGCCCCCCGTGCGCGGCCAGCCAGTGCAGCATGCGCTCGCCTTCGGACAGGCTGCTGTGCAGGGTGGCCAGGGCCAGGCCCGGGAAGCGCGCGCGGATATTCCCTTCCAGTTGCGGCGTCAGGTTGATCTCGGGGACCAGGATCAGGATCTGCGCCTGCGGGTCGCGCGCCAGCACCTGGGCGCAGGCCTGCAGATAGACTTCGGTCTTGCCGCTGCCCGTCACGCCGTACAGCAGCAGCGGCTTGAAGCCGATCGCACCGCCGATGGCATCGGCCGCCTCGCGCTGCTGCGGGTTCAGCGGCGGCATGCCGGACGGGGTGGCGTCGTTGGCGGCGTCGAGCTTGGCCAGCTTTTTCAGTGCGCGGTCGAGCGCCACCGTGGTGGGCACGCGCAGGTTCTTCGGCAGGCCGGGCAAGGCCACTTCGCCCAATGGCCGCTGGTAGTAATCGGCGGCGAAAGCGGCCAGCGCCAGCCATTCCCGGGACAGCGGCGCCAGCTGGCTGCGCACCGCCAGCGCATCCTTCAACTTCTCCGGCGGGACCTCGGTCTCGTGCTTGACCGCGACGATCAGCCCCATCGCTTCGCGCCGCCCGAAACTCACCAGCGCCAGCTGGCCGACCTGGGGCAAGGCGCCCTCTTCGTGCGGCCAGCCGTAGTCGAACACGCTGTTCAGCGGTGTGTCGAGCGCGATTTGTAGGATGCAATGCGGCAAATTCGTCCCTGCGATGAAAGCTGTGGAAAACTTTGTGGAGAATGAACTACTTGACCGGTGCAGAAGTTTACGTTAAGTCAAACCAAGCATGGTCATTAGGAAATACAAGAAAAATAAACCCTGCATTTTCAGATACTTACGCAAATCAAAGTAGTCCACAGCAACTTGCTTCCCGCCCTGCAATGATTGTGTATAACCTCGGTTCGCGTGCTAACTCATGCAACGAAGTAATGAAGATTTAAACAATAATCTACGAAGCTTTTGCTAAGTCCCGGTAAACACGGGACTTTTTATGCCTGAGCTGCTCACGCTGTTGATAACTTTGTGAACAAGGAAGTGAAAAGCACCGAGTGTGCCGGGAAAAGGTGCTTTCGTATTAGCAAACCAAAGAATTAAACCTGGAAAAAGTCTTTAGATTCAATAGCTTGCAGTTTACGGTTTCTCAGCCAATTGTCCACAAGCGTATAACTTGCATTTTTGAAACATGTGAACAAGTGTGATTTTGCTGCGCCGCGGCGTGAGCATCCGGCCGGCCCGGCGGCGCAGCGGCAGCTTATTCCGCGCGCTGGCGGCGGCTGAAGCTGTGCACCGCTTCCACCATCGCGCTCACCGATTCCGGCGGCGTGAATTGCGAAATGCCGTGGCCCAGATTGAACACGTGGCCCGAGCCGGCCGACGGCGCGCCGTAGGCGGTGAGCGAACGTTCGACTTCGGCGCGGATCTGGTCCGGCGCGGCGAACAGGATGGCCGGATCGAGGTTGCCCTGCAAGGCCACGCGGTCGCCGATCAGGGCGCGTGCGCGGCCCAGGTTCACGGTCCAGTCCAGGCCCAGCGCATCGGCGCCGATGTCCGCCATTTCGTCGAGCCAGATACCGCCGCCCTTGGTGAAGACGATGGCCGGGATGCGCACGCCGTCCTTCTCGCGCTGCAGCTGGCCCAGCACGCGCTGCATGTAGCGTAGCGAGAATTCCTGGTAGGCGCCGTCGGCCAGCGCCCCGCCCCAGGAGTCGAAGATCATCACGGCCTGGGCGCCGGCATCGATCTGGGCGTTCAGGTACTGGGCCACGGCGGTGGCGTTGATGTCGAGGATGCGGTGCATCAGGTCCGGACGCGCGTACAGCATCTTTTTAATCGTGTGGAATTCGCGCGAACCCTGGCCTTCGACCATGTAGCAGGCCAGCGTCCACGGGCTGCCCGAGAAACCGATCAGCGGTACGCGGCCATCGAGCGCCAGGCGGATCGAGGTGACGGCCTTGAAGACGTAGTCGAGCGACGCCATCTCGGGTACGCGCAGGGCCAGCACGTCGGCCTCGGTGCGCAGCGGACGCTCGAACTTCGGGCCTTCGCCGTCGGCGAAGTACAGGCCCAGGCCCATCGCGTCGGGCACGGTGAGGATGTCCGAGAACAGGATCGAGGCGTCCAGCGGATAGCGGTCGATCGGCTGCAGCGTGACTTCGGTGGCGTAGTCGGGGTTCTTTGCCAGGCCCAGGAACGATCCGGCGCGCGCGCGGGTGGCGCGGTATTCCGGCAGGTAGCGGCCCGCCTGGCGCATCAGCCAGACAGGCGTGTACTCGGTCGGCTGGCGCAGCAGCGCGCGCAGGAAGGTATCGTTCTTGAGCGGGGCAAATTGTGGCATGGCTGACAATAAAGGCGTCGGGAAGAGGGTTATTATCGCATTCTTGGGCGGGTTTACGTAGGGTGGGTACGTGTACCCGCCACATGCGCGCGATGCGTGACGAAACTACCTGGTGGGCACAAGTGTCCACCCTACTTATAATGCTGTTCTCACTCAATCGACATCACTGCCATGACCGATCCGACCCGCCCGCAAGCCGCGCCCAGCGGCACTTGGACTTCCCCGATCAGCGCTGCCGTGGTTGCCGCCGGCGCCATGCCGCTGTCCCAACTCGCGCTCGACGGCCAGGACGTGCTGTGGCTGGCCGGACGCGCCAGCGAAGCCGGCCGCACCACCCTGCTGCGCCGGCGCGCCGCCGATGCCGCCGAACTCACGCCCGCACCTTTCAACGTGCGCAGCCGCGTACACGAATACGGCGGCGGCGCCTACGCGGTGGATAAGGGCACGGTCTGGTTCTCGCACCACGCCGACAACAAGCTGTACCGCGCCGAGGAAGGCAGCGCGCCGGTGCAGATGACGAAGGAAGACGCCGTGCGCTACGCCGACTTCGTGCCCGACCGTGCGCGCAATCGCCTGGTCGCCGTGCGCGAAGACCACCTGGCCGGCGAAGCCTACCCGGTGAACACGGTCTGCGCGGTCGGCTTCGACGGCAGCGAAACGGTGCTCGTCGACGGCAACGATTTTTATGCGGCGCCGCGCTTGTCGCCAAACGGCAAGCAGCTGGCCTGGCTGTGCTGGGACCATCCGCGCATGCCCTGGCAGGGCACGGAATTGTGGGTCGCCGAGGTGCTTGATGACGGCAGCCTGGTCGACGGCCGCCTGGTCGCGGGCGGCATGGACGAATCCATCTGCCAGCCCGAATGGTCGCCGGAAGGCCTGCTGCACTTCGTATCGGACCGCAGCGGCTGGTGGAATTTGTACCGCTTCGAACACGGGGTCGTGCATCCGCTGTGCCCGCGCGAAGCCGAATTCGGCGGCCCGCACTGGAGTTTCGGCGGCTCGATGTACGGCTTCCGCTCGGAAGACGAAATCGTCTGCACCTACATCGAGGATGGCGTCAGCCGCCTGGCGCGCCTGTCCACGCGCGGCTGCGCACTCACGCCGATCGACACGCCCTACCAGGAAATCCGCGAGCTGCGCGTGACGCCGCAAGCGGTGGCCGTGCTGGCCGGCTCGCCGACCATCGCCCTGGAACTGGCCCTGATCGACCCGGTCACCGGTGCGCGCGAGGTGCTGGCGCGTTCGATCGAGGCCTTGCCCGACACCGGCTATTTGTCCGTCCCGCGCAGCATTCGCTACGCTAGCGCGAACGGCCGCAGTGCCTACGCCTTCCACTACGCGCCGACCAACAAGGACTACGCGCTGCCGGAAGGCGAGCTGCCGCCGCTGATCGTGATCGGCCACGGCGGCCCGACCGGCATGGCCACCAGCACCCTGAAACTGGCCACCCAGTTCTGGACCAGCCGCGGCTTCGCCGTGCTCGACGTGAACTACGGCGGCAGCAGCGGCTTCGGGCGCAGCTACCGCGATTTGCTCAAGGGTCAATGGGGTGTGATCGACGTCGAGGATTGCGTGGCCGGCGCGCGCCACCTGGCCGAGCAAGGCCTGGCCGACCCCGAGCGCCTGCTGATCCGCGGCAGCAGCGCCGGCGGCCTGACCACCTTGTGCGCCCTGGCCTTCCACGATGTGTTCAAGGCCGGCGCCAGCTACTACGGCGTGTCCGACCTGGCCGGCCTGGACGCCGACTCGCACAAGTTCGAGTCGCACTACAACGAATACCTGATCGCGCCGAAAGCGCAGGCCGACGCCGTGTATCGCGCGCGCTCGCCGATCCACCACACGGCGTCCCTCAAGCGCCCGATGATCTTCTTCCAGGGCCTGGACGACAAGGTGGTGCCGCCGCAGCAGTCGGAATCCATGGTCGAGGCGCTGCGCGCCAGCCGCGTGCCGGTGGCCTACATCACGCTTGAGGGCGAAGGCCACGGCTTCCGCAAGGCCGACAGTGTGGTGAAAACGCTGGAGGCCGAGCTGGTGTTCTACCTGCGCGTGTTCGGCATGCCGGTGCCGGAAGGGCTGCCGCAGGTCGAGATCGAGAACCTGGCCGCATGACGACGCCTGATTTACGCCAGGCCATCGGCGGCCTCGAAGACGAATTCAAACGCCCGCTCGGCCTGCTCGCCCTGGCGGGCGAGCCGATGGGCCGCAAGCGCATCTACGATTGCCTGAAGCTCCTGTACAAAGGCAGCTTCACCGAAAGCGCCTCGAACGCCGACCTGACCCAGCTGCGCGAGCATGGCTTGATCCAGGAAGTGGCCGGCCGCGGCTTCGTCATCGTTCCGGAAATATCCTGGCCGGCCCTGAAGGCCGTGATCGACAGCGATGAAATCGAGGAGCTGGCGGCCGCCTACCTGCACGACATGCCGGTGCGGATGGACTGGCAGGGCCGTCCGGTGCTGCGCAGCTACCGCCAGGGCATTGCCCTGCTGCGCCTGGCGCTTGTCACCGGCAAGGAAAGCGCGGTGATCTCGCCGCTGCTGGCCGCCTGCCTGGCCTGCCACGAAGCGGCGTATTCGCCGCCCTTCGTCGATATCTGCGCGCGTCCGTTCGAACCCGAGCTGCTCGACCATATTTATCCGCGCGTGCTCGAAGGCGTGCTGGCGGTATTGATCCACCATGCCCAGCGCGAACCGGCGGTGGCGGCGGACATCCGCGCCTACACCGAACGCTACGTGGCCCAGGGCTCGGCCTCGATGGGCCTGCGCGTGGCGCTGGCCGAGCACCTGATCCTGTGCGGCCGCCTCGACGACGCCGGCGAACTGCTGGCGGAATTCGACGACTCCACCGCCCTGTTCTACCGCAGCGTGATCCTGCTGCTGCGCGAGCACACCGACGAAGCCCTGGCCGGCTTCGACGCCGCCCTGAAACTGCTGCGCCGCGAAACCGGCAAGCGCAAGGCGGTCTTCCCCGGCATCGGCGGCTACCTGTACGTGACCGCCCTGCTGCGCCGCGACGACCCCAAGGACCACAAGGCGCTCGACAGCTATCTCGACAGCGCCACGCGCGCCGTGCAAAGCCACGACACCGCCGTCTACCAGCAACTGAGCATGCTGCGCCAGATCCGCGGCGGCACCGTCGACCCCGACGTGCTGCCCTCACGGAACTGGGAAACCGCGCTGCAGCCGGTGCTGTTCCGCGCCTTGCTGCACTGGTGGCTGGGCATGCCGCAGCTGGCGGCGCGGCGCGAGCTGCTGGAGGAAAGCCTGGCGCTGTCGGAGGAAGCCGGTTTCGACCTGGTCTCCGCCCAGCTGGCCGGCGTGCTCGGGCAACTCGGCAGCGTCAGCCACGAACAGCGCGCCATCGCCCTGCGCCAGCAGCACCGCCTGGGCGACATGACGCTCTGGTTCGAGCGCGAGCAGGCCTGGGAGCGCCAGCTGAATGCGCTGATCAACCTGCAGCCGGCCGTGAACGTGGAGGTGGTGAAGGAATCGCGCCTGGTCTGGCTGCTGCGCCATGACGTCAACATGGGCATGCAGGAAATCGAGCCGCGCGAGCAGAAGCGCGACGCGCAAGGCGCCTGGAGCCGCGGCCGTCCGATGGGCCTGAAGCGCCTGCTCGAAGAAGGCGCATCGCTCGACTTCGTCACCACCCAGGACCTGCAGGTCATCGCCAGCATCGGCGCCCAGCGCCAGGCATACAGCAGCGGCCTGCGCTACGACTTCGACCTCGACAAGGCGGTGGCCGCGTTGATCGGTCACCCGCTGCTGTTCTGGATGGATGCACCCGGCACGCGCGTGGAACTGCTGCCGGGCGAGCCCGAGCTGCTGGTGAAGGCCGACCGCGACAACGTGACGATCTCGCTGCGCCCGCCGCTGGGACGCGGCGACGGCGACGTGGTCGTGACCCGTGAATCGCCGACCCGCCTGCGCGTGGTGCGCGTGCGCGACGAACACCGCCGCATCGGCGCCATCGTTGGCGAGGCGCTCGTCGTGCCGCTGGAAGCCGAGGTGCGCGTGCTGCAGGCGATCGGCGCCATCTCCTCGATCGTCACCGTGCAGTCGGACATCGGCGCCAGCGCGGCGGACATCGAACGCATCGCTGCCGACCCGCGCCTGCACCTGCATTTGCTGCCTTACGGCCAGGGCCTGCGCATCCGCATCCTGGTGCGTCCGCTGCCCGACACGGGCGCCTATTACGCGCCGGGCAGCGGCGCCGAGCGCGTGATCGCCGACGTCAACGGCGTGCGCACCGAAGCCAAGCGCGACCTGAACCTTGAACGCGAAAGCCAGCGCCAGCTGCTGGCCGATTGCCGCGCATTCGAAGGCGCCGAAGAAGAGCACGGCGAATGGCTGCTCGGTCAGCCTTTTGCCTGCCTGGAACTGGTGAGCGAACTGCAGGAGCTCGATCCGGCGCGCGTGCTGATCGCCTGGCCCGAGGGCGAGCCTTTCCGCGTCAGCAAGAAGGTGTCGTCGAAATCCGTCCGCCTGAACATCAAGCGCGACAAGGACTGGTTTGCCGCGAATGGCGAAGTCGTGGTCGACGAAGGCCGCGTGCTCGACCTGGTGTCGCTGCTGGAAAAGCTGCGCGGCAGCGAAGGCCGCTTCGTGGCCCTGGGCGATAACCAGTTCCTGGCGCTGACCAACGAACTGCACCGGCGCCTGACCGACCTTGCCGCCTACACCGACGCCAACGGCGAAGCCCTGCGCGTGCATCCGCTGGCCAGCTTCGCGCTGGAAGAACTGGCGCTCGATGCCGGTAACGTGGAATTCGACAAGGCCTGGCGCACCCACCTGCAAAAGATGGCGGACAACGCCGCTTACGAACCGCAGTTGCCGTCCACCTTGCAGGCCGAGCTGCGCGACTACCAGCGCGAAGGTTTCGCGTGGCTGGCGCGCCTGGCCCACTGGGGCGTGGGCGCCTGCCTGGCCGACGACATGGGCCTGGGTAAAACCCTGCAGGCGCTGGCGCTGATGCTGCTGCGCGCACCGAACGGCCCGACCCTGGTGGTGGCCCCGACTTCCGTCTGCACCAACTGGATCGCCGAAGCGGCACGCTTCGCACCGACCCTGAACATCAAGCTGTTCGGCCCCGGCGAGCGCGCCGACATGATCGAACAAGCCGGCGCCTTCGACGTGATCGTCGCCAGCTATGGCTTGCTGCAGCTGGAAGCGCCGCTGTTCGCCAAAAAACAATGGCACACCCTCGTGCTCGACGAAGCGCAAGCCTTCAAGAACGCGGCCACGCGCCGCTCGCAGGCGGTGATGGCCTTGCGCGGCGACTTCCGCATGATCGCCACCGGCACGCCGCTGGAAAACCACCTGGGCGAGTTGTGGAACCTGTTCAGGTTCATCAACCCGGGCTTGCTGGGCACCGCCGACCAGTTCCAGCTGCGCTTTGCCGGCCCCATCGAAAAGGCCCAGGACAAGCGCGCCGAGGCTGGCGCGCGTACCCGCCTGCGCCGCCTGACGCAACCCTTCATCCTGCGCCGCACCAAGAGCCAGGTGCTGACCGAACTGCCGCCGCGCACCGAGATCGTGATCCCGGTCGAACTGACGCAGGAAGAGACGGCGCTATACGAATCGCTGCGCCGCGAAGCGCTCGATAAACTCGCGGCGCTGGAAGCGCCGGAGAGCCAGAAATCGATCGCGATCCTGGCCGAGATGATGCGCCTGCGCCGCGCGGTGTGTAACCCGGAGCTCGTCGCACCGGGCCTGGGCATCGCCAGCAGCAAGCTCGCTACCTTTGCCCACCTGATCGACGACCTGCTGGAGAACCGCCACAAGGTGCTGGTGTTCAGCCAGTTCGTCGACCACCTGACGCTGATCCGCAAGCTGCTCGACGAACGCGGCATCGCCTACCAGTACCTCGATGGTTCGACGGCTATGCAGGAGCGGAAGAAGCGGGTGGATGCCTTCCAGGCCGGACAAGGAGACCTCTTCCTCATCAGCCTGAAGGCGGGCGGGGTCGGCATCAACCTGACGGCGGCCGACTACGTGATCCACATGGACCCGTGGTGGAACCCGGCGGTGGAAGACCAGGCCTCCGACCGCGCGCACCGCATGGGCCAGCAGCGGCCGGTGACCATCTACCGCCTGGTGGCGCGCCACACCATCGAAGAGGGCATCGTCGAACTGCACGGCCACAAGCGCGACCTGGCCGACAGCCTGCTCGAGGGCGGCGACATGGCGGCGCGCATGTCGCCGGGCGACATGCTGGCGATGCTGCGGCAGGGACTGGCGCGCTGAGCCCATCCATGTGATCATGCCGCTTTTGCAAGCGAACCGCATCTGAGCGAAGACGCGGGGCCTGGCCAAAACGTGACGACATGTTTCAGCCGTCCGCAGGGGCGCCGAATGGTGCTACTCTGGCGCGCTGGCCTGCGTCTTCCGCAGCGTCCGGCGCCCCGATCTCCATTCAACAGGGCCGATTACGATGATGAAAACGAAACTCGCGCTGGCAGTCATGCTTGCCAGCCTCGCACTGGCGCCCGCCAGCGCAAAACAGAGCAAGAGCGCCAAGCCGAAGGCGACCAAGGTAGTCAAATCCAAGGCGTCTTCCAAGGCCAAGGCGCCTGCCGCCAAGGGCAAATCGAAGGGCAAGGCGGTGGCCGCCGCCGCAGTTGCGGGCACCGCAGCCGCCGCCGCGGCCCCGGTGGCCGCCAAGTCCGCCGGCTCCGAAAAACGTCTCGACCGCCGTGCCGATTCGCTCGGCATGCAGTACCTGACGGCCCTGTGGCGCGTCGATCCGGAAGGCGGCATCTCGGTCGGCAAGTTCGACGTCGCCGCGAATCTCACCATCCCCGACGACGCCACGCGCGCCAAGAAGCTCGCTTTCGCCAGCGAGTGGCTGGACAAATTCCGCAAGCTCGACGTGCGCCAGATGTCGCCGCGCCAGCGTACCGACGTCGCCCTGCTGGTCAACAAGCTCGAGACCGACCGCTGGCGCTTGACCACGCTGCGCGAGTTCGAATGGAACCCGTCGCTGTACAACGTGGCGCAGCCGCTCGACCTGATCCTGAATACCGACTACGCCGCCAAACCGCAGCGCCTGCGCACCATCCTGAAGCGCCTGGCCGACGTGCCGGCCTACTACCAGGCGGCGCAGGCGACGATCAAGAACCCGACGCGCGAACACACCCAGCTGGCGATCGCCCAGGCGCCGGGCACCCTCGCGGTACTGGCCGAGCTGGGCCAGGCGGCCCAGGAATCGATCCTGAACGCCCAGGAAAAGGCGATCTTCGCCCAGCGCATCGCGAACGCCGGCACGGCGGTGCTGGGCTACGTGGATTACCTGGAGCGGACGGACAAGACCCTGGCCCAAAGCGGACAGGCGCGTCCGTTCAGGCTAGGCAAGGCGCTGTACGAGCAGAAGTTCGCGCTGGAGATCCAGTCGGCCAGCAGCGCCGAGCAAACCTTCCGCAAGGCCCTGCGCACGCGCGAGGAACTGCTGGCGCGCATGAACACGATCTCGGACGAACTCTGGCCGCGCTACATGGCCGGCGTGAAGAAACCCGACGACCGCTTCAAGAAGATCGGCCTGCTGATCGACAAGCTATCAAGCCGCCACGTCGCGCGCGAGAACTTCCTGCCCGAGATCCGGCGCCAGATTCCCGAGCTGCAGGACTGGGTGATCAAGCACGATTTGCTCACCCTCGATCCGAACAAGCCGTTGGAAGTGCGCGAGACGCCGATGTACCAGCGCGGCGTGGCCGGCGCCAGCATCGACGCACCGGGGCCGTATCGTCCGAAGGACAAGACTTACTACAACGTGACGCCGCTGGATGGGCTGTCGGCCGAGCAGGCCGAGAGCAGCCTGCGCGAGTACAACGAGTGGATCCTGCAGATCCTGAACATCCACGAAGCCATCCCCGGCCACTACGCCCAGCTGGTGCACGCGAACCGTTCGCCGTCGCTGGTGAAGTCCCTGTTCGGGAACGGCGCCATGGTCGAAGGCTGGGCCGTGTACGGCGAGCGCATGATGCTCGAATCCGGCTACGGCGGCAACGCGCCCGAGATGTGGCTGATGTACTCGAAATGGAACCTGCGCAGCGTCACCAACACCATCCTCGACTACTCGGTACACGTGCTCGGCATGCGCCAGGAAGCGGCGCTGGACCTGCTGGTGAACCAGGCCTTCCAGACGCGCCAGGAAGCGACGGAAAAGTGGCGCCGCGTGCAGCTGTCGTCGGTGCAGCTGACCAGCTACTACAGCGGCTACAGCGAGATCATGGAACTGCGCGAGCAGCGCAAGCAGGCGCTGGGCGAGCGCTTCAACCAGAAGCAATTCCACGACCAGTTCCTCAGCTATGGCAATGCCCCGGTAAAAATGATCGCCGAACTGATGCGCGACTGACGCTTCGCCGCATCCACACGACCGGGGCCACGCGCCCCGGTTTTTTTTCGCAAAAAAACAACGGGGGTCAGGTCTGCCATCGAGACACGAACTCTGCCGTATGGTGCTTCTACGGTTGTGCTCGTGTCGTGATGGCAGACCTGACCCCCGTTGTAAAAACGCTACTTTCCGGGTTGGCGTGAAAATTGCATATTTACAGGCTCACCTGACGCGGGGAGGGTTTGCCGGATGCTGCTGCCGAACGATCTGCTGGACTATGCCGGAAGCCGGCCGCATACGATCCGCATCCTGTGGATCGATGGCGGTGCGGGGCTGGCCTATACCTATGAACTCGACATGGCCGACGCCCTGCCGCGCGCGGCGCTGCTGGCGGACCTGGTGGACGATGTGCGCGGGGGACGGGCGCGCTTGCTGGCGGACGATCCCTGGCGCGTCGCGACCAATGCGGCCGATGCGCCCAAGCTGCCGCCGAAGTACCTGGCCTTGCGCGACCAGGCCTGGGCCGTCGTGGCCGACCTGGTGCGCGCGACGCCTGCCGTGTTCGATGCGCGCAGCCGCGGGCCGTTGGTGGCGGCTTGCGCGGCGGCGCATGGGGTGTCGCATCCCACCGTCTACCGCTATTTGCGCCGCTACTGGGAACGCGGCCAGCACCCGGACGCCCTGCTGCCCGACTATGCCAACTCCGGCGCACCCGGCAAGACGCGCGCTGCGAATGCCGACGTCAAGCGCGGCCGCCCCAGCAAGTCGGGCGCGCCGGGCCTGAATGCCGATGCGGCCATGCGCGCCACCATCCGCGCCGCCGTGCTGCGCTACGCTGCCATGCATCCCGTGTTCTCGCGCCGCGCCGCCTATCGCCAGATGATCGCGGATTACTTCGGCGCCCGCCCGGACACCGCCCCCTCCTACGGCCAGTTCAGCTACTGGATCGACCGCGACGGCGACCCGTCCCAGCCCGGCTGAGCCCTTCACCGCCCCACATCGCCCTGTTCGTTTGTGATGCGTTCTGGCAAAAAAATCCTATTGCAGTGCATTCCTGCTCAATTTGGTGCGACGCATCAAATTTGCCTGCAGCGGCGTCGTGCCGTGGATTCTTTGCCTCCACGAAGCAGACAAAAAATAATGTATGCACATGAAAATAATGTCTGTTTTCGCCGCTGAAGGCCCAAACGGCAGCCCGACAGCGTCAAGTACATACATTGTTTGTGCATCGCATCACAAACTGCGCAACATGCCGAAACAACATTGTTTTTGGCTGCAAACTGCATCGTTCTAAAGGTCTTCCAGGCATAGCGCTTGCTATCTGTTGCTTATCAACAACAAGCAAGGAGCGGCGCATGGGTGAGGAAAAGGGAGCATGGACGCGGCGCGAGTTCCTGTACCGGGCCGCGGCGGTGGGCGGCTCGGCGCTGCTGCTGACGACGATGAACGCCTGGGGCATGGGCATCGCCTCGCGCGCCAGCGCACCGCCGGCCTTGGCGGGCAGCGGCAAGGGCAAGCGGGTGCTGGTGCTGGGTGCGGGCCTGGCCGGCATGACCGCCGCCTTCGAGCTGGGCAAGCTGGGCTACGAGGTGCAGGTGATCGAGGCGCGCGATTTCGCCGGCGGCCGCTGCCAGACGGCGCGCAAGGGCTTTCGCTTGCAGGAGCTCGGCGGCGACGTGCAGGAGTGCCGCTTCGACGACGGCCACTACATCAACCACGGCCCCTGGCGCATCCCGATGCACCACCAGTCGACCCTGTACTACACGCGCCTGTTCAATGTGCCGCTCGAGGTCATGGTCAACGATAACGACCAGGCCTGGGTCTACCTGGAAAACGGCGGCCCGCTGGCCAGGCAGCGCCTGCGCCCCGCCCAGATCAAGTCCGATTTGCGCGGCCACGTGGCCGAGCTGCTGGCCAAGTCGGTGAACGACGGCCAGCTCGATCGCCAGCTCGGCGCCGCCGACAAGCAGAACCTGCTCGACTACCTCGCCAACGAGGGCCACCTCGACGCCGGCGACCTGCGCTACAAGGGCCGCAGCGGGCGTGGCTACAAAATCAATCCGGGCGCCGGCGTGGTGCCCGGCGCCGGCCAGGCCTCCGATCCGCTCGGCTTCGGCGAGCTGCTGGCCTCGAAGATGGGCAAGGTCTACAGCGCGGTGCAGGACTTCCCGATGCAGAACACGATGTTCCAGCCGGTGGGCGGCATGGACCGCATCGCGCGCGCTTTCGAGAGCCGCGTGGGCCGCCGCATCCGCTACGGCGCCGAGGTGCAGACCATGCGCCAGGACGACGCGAAAGTCACGGTGACGGTCAAGGACAAGGCCAGCGGCAAGCTGTCCTCGTTCAGCGCCGACTACTGCCTGTGCACCCTGCCCTTGTCGGTGCTGCGCCATGTGGACACGGGCTTCTCGCCGCGCCTGCAGGAAGCGGTGAAAGCGGTCGCGTATATGCCGGTCGGGAAGATCGGCCTGCAGATGCGGCGCCGCTTCTGGGAAGAAGACGACGGCATCTACGGCGGCCACGTGCTGACCGACCTGAAGGGCATCAACACGATCTCGGTGCCGTCCTCGCAGTGGCAATCGAAGAAGGGCGTGGTGCTCGGCTACTACAACTACATGCTCGATGCGATCGAGGTCAGCGCGATGACGCCGCCCGAACGCGCCGAATTCGCCCTCGCCGCCGGCCAGCAGATCTTCCCGTCCTACCGTTCCTCGTTCGAGAGCGCCTTTTCGGTGGCCTGGCACCGCGTCCAGTACAACCTGGGCGGCTGGGCCGAGTGGACCGAGGAAAGCCGCAAGGCCGCGTATCCGGTCCTGCACGAAGGCGAAGGCCGGATCCTGCTCGCCGGCGAGCACCTGAGCTACCTGACCGGCTGGCAGGCCGGCGCCATCGAATCGGCATGGCAGCAGATTGAACGTCTCCACGCGAGGGCCCAGGCATGAACCTCCGACTGCTCATCATCGGCGCCGCTTTCCTGCACAGCGCCGCCGCCCAGGACCTCGACGGCAAGGCCCTGTTCCTGAAGAACTGCGCCGCCTGCCACCAGGCCAGCGGCAAGGGCATTCCCGGCGCCTTTCCCGCGCTGGCCGGGAATGCCCTGGTCCAGGGACCGGCGGCGGATGCCACCACGGTCTTGCTGAAGGGCCGCGGCGGCATGCCGGACTTCAGCGCCAGCCTGTCCGACGCCGACATCGCGCGCGTGCTGACCTACGCCCGCAGCAGCTGGGGCAACGCCGCCGCGCCGGTGCCGGATGCCGAGGTCGCGGCCCTGCGCACGGCGCTGCAGGCGGCCAAGGCCGGCAGCGGACGTCTCAGTAACAAGCATTGATCCCCACCCACCCAGGAAAAACCATGAAGCCCAACCCACTCCTCCTCCTCGCCCTGCTCGGCGCCGCCCTGCCCGCCGCCGCCCAGGACATCGTGCGCCACAAGATCCCCGGCTCGGACTTCCCGATCGCCCAGGCGGTAACGCTGCCGCCGAACGCCACCATCCACTTCATCAGCGGCCAGGTACCGCCCGTGATCGACAAGAACGCACCCGGCGACGCGCTGGCCGCCTTCGGCAGCACGAAGCAGCAGACGGTCGGGGTGCTGAACAAGATCAAGGACATCCTGGCCGGCATGGGCCTGGGCATGGGCGACGTGGTCAAGATGCAGGTCTTCCTGGTGGGCGATCCGGCGCGCGCCAACAAGGCCGACGTGGCCGGCTTCATGGAGGGCTACACCCAGTTCTTCGGCGGCGCCCAGCCGAATTTGCCGGCGCGCGCCGTGATGCAGGTGGCGGCGCTGAGCAACCCCGGCTGGCTGGTCGAGATCGAAGTCGTCGCCGCCAAAAAATAAGCCACCGCTTCACACAATCCGCACGCCAACCAATAACAAGGGATCACCATGCTCAAGGCCAAACTCACCAAAGGCGCCGCCGCCGTCTTCATGCTGTACTCCGGCTTGTCGCTCGCACAGGAAACGCAGCCCACACAGGTCGCCATGGCCGACGTGCCGGCGCCGCTGCCGAACGCCGAATCGGGGCCGACCACGACCGGCGTGGTGATCGTCACCGGCACCCGCGCCTCGGGCCTGAAGGTGGAGAACAGCGCCTCGCCGATCCAGGTGCTCGACGCCGCCTCGCTGAACCGCACCGGCCAGGCCGATTTGCGCCAGGCCCTGGGCCAGAACCTGCCCTCGTTCACGATCCAGGCCTTCGGTTCCGACATGGCGGCAATGACGCTGTCGGCGCGCCTGCGCGGCCTGAGCCCGAACAACACCCTGGTGCTGGTGAACGGCAAGCGCCGCCACGGCACCGCCAACCTGGCCGTGCTGGGCGGCGCCTTCCAGGGCGGCGCCGCGGCCGACCTGAACTACATCCCGCTGGGCGCGATCGACCACGTGGAGGTGCTGCAGGACGGCGCCGCAGCGCAGTACGGTACCGATGCCATCGCCGGCGTCATCAACATCATCCTGAAATCGAACAGCAGCGGCGTGAGCGGCAACATCAACGGCGGCGCCTACGACGACGGCGGCGGCCACACCGGCAACGCCAGCGCGAACCTCGGCCTGACGCCCTTCGATGCGGCCTACCTGAGCCTGACGGCGGAAACCAAGTACCATGGCTTCAGCAACCGCGGCGGCATCGACCCGCGCGTGATCGACGCCGCCACGCTGGCGGCCCAGCCCCAGCTGCTGCAAGCGCCCGGCTACCCTTACCTGAACCGCATCCAGGGCGATGCCCAGTATCGCCAGCACGTGGGCGCCGTCAACTTCGGCTTCGACCTCGGCGAGCACACCAGCTTCTACAGCTTTGCCACCTATGGCGAGAAAAAGGCGCGCGCCTACGAGAACTACCGCATGCCGAACCGTATCCCGGCGGTCTACCCGCTCGGCTTCAGCCCGCTGGAGACCTTCGACGAGACCGACTATGCGCTCACGGCCGGCGTCAAGGGCAAGGTCGGCGCCTGGCGCTGGGATTTGTCGAGCACCTACGGCAAGGACATCACCCGCCTGGGCGTGGACGATTCGGTCAACGTCTCGCTGTTCACCGATACCGGTTTTTCGCCGACCACCTTCAAGGCCGGGGAATTCCGCGCCAGCCAGTGGACGAATAACCTCGACATCAGCCGCGAGTTCGACATCGGCTGGGCCGCGCCGTTGAACGTGGCGCTGGGCCTGGAGCAGCGCCGCGACACCTACGAGATCGTGGTCGGCGACGCCGCCTCGCGCTACAAGGAAGGCTCGCAGTCCTATCCCGGCTTCCTGCTCACCGACGCCGGCAAGCACGACCGCGACAACGAAGCCTTCTACATCAACTTCTCGTCGCAGCCGATCGCCGGCTGGACGGTCGACCTGGCCGGGCGCTACGAGCACTTCAGCGACTTCGGCAACGCCAAGGTCGGCAAGCTGACCTCGCGCTACGACTTCTCGCCGGCCGTTGCCGTGCGCGGCACCTTCAGCAACGGCTTCCGCGCGCCGACCCTGGCCGAGTCGTATTACTCGGCGACGAACGTCTCGCCGCGCAGCGCCTTCGTGCAGCTGGCGCCGAACTCGCCGGGCGCGCGCCTGGTCGGCATCGACGGCCTGAAGCCGGAAGCCTCGACCAACCTCTCGGCCGGCCTGGTGCTGAACCCGGTGCCGGGCGTGACCGTCACGCTGGACGCCTACCAGATCAAGATCCGCGACCGCATCGTCGGCAGCGGCGCCCTGTACGGCTCGGGCGGCGCGGTGAATTCGCCGGCGGTGACGGCGGCCATCCTCGCCAACGGCAACGTGCTCGACCCCACCGTCGTCGAAACCGGCATCAACATCTTCTCGAACGCCATCAACACGCGCAGCCGCGGCCTGGAATTCGTGGCCACCACCAGCAGCAACTACGGCCAGTACGGGCGCGTGGACTGGTCGGCGGCGGCCAACTACAACAAGGTGGAGGTCATGAAGATCAACCAGGCGCCGAGCCAGCTGCAGCCGCAGGTCCTGCTCGACGCCACCGCGCTCTCGGACATCGAGACCGCCTCGCCGAAGATGCGCGTAAACCTGGGCGCGCTGTGGAAGATGGGTGCGTGGACCGTGAACCTGCGCGAAGCCATCTACGGCAAGTCGTCGGAGATGCAGTCGCCGGACGGCGGCGCCACCTACTTCAAGAGCGAGATCGGCACCCTGGCCGTGACCGACCTCGAAGTGAGCTACCGCCTGAGCAATGCGTGGACGGTGTCGGTGGGCGCGAACAACCTGTTCAACAAGTACCCCGACCAGGTGAACCCGGAAGTGCTGCGCATCCAGCGCGAGAACCTGGACAACGGCGCGGTGACGATCTACCCGTCGTTCTCGCCGATCGGCATCAACGGCGGCTATTACTACGCACGCGCCAACTTCAGGTTCTGAACACTGGGGGCGGTCCCGGCAGCGCTGGTTCCGCCTCACCCTCCTCACCCTGTGCAACGCCGCACAAGCGGCGTGCCTGTGCGCCGCTTGCATGCCGGCGCCCTCTGTCTACAATCGGCTGGCGACATCGCGTCGCGATAACGATACCGACAGCGGAGACCAGCCATGCACAACCCTTTCCCTTTGCCGACCTCCTAGCGCGCCCAGCGCAGCTGCCTTTCCCGTGTTCCGATTCCGCTTGCAGGAAGGCGCCGTCGCGTCCTCCGCATGCATCGCAGTGACCCACAAGGAGGTTTCCATGGCATTGTCCCTTTCCCGCGCAGCACGCCAGGCTGCATTCGTCGCGGCGCTCGCGCCTTGCTTAGTCACCCAGGCCCAGGCGCAAGTCCAGGCCGGCCCCGGCGCCTGGAGCAGCAACCAGACCTGGGCGGGCGACACCGTCAACGGCGGCGCCCTCACCGGCTACTACTACTGGCCCGCCAGCGCGCCCACCCTGGGCGGCAAGCGCGCCCTGGTGCTGGTGCTGCACGGCTGCTCGCAAACGGCCGCCGGCGACGTCATCGACAGCACGGGCGACAAGGGCTACAACTGGAAGGCGGTGGCCGACCAGTACGGCGCCGTCATCCTCGCACCGAACGCCACCGGCAACGTGTACGGCGTGCACTGCTGGGACTGGGCCAGGACCACCCACAGCCGCAGCACCGGCCACGCCGGCGTGCTGCTCGACCTGGTCAACCGCTTCGTCAGCAACCCGCAGTACGCCATCGATCCGAAGCAGGTCTACGTCACCGGCCTGTCCTCGGGCGGCGCCCAGACCATGGTGATGGGCTGCCTGGCGCCGGACATCTTCGCCGGCATCGGCATCAACGCCGGCCCGCCGCCGGGCGTGACCACATCGCAGATCGGCATCGTCCCTTCCGGCTACACCGCGACCACGGCGGCCAACAACTGCAAGAACCTGGCAGGATCGAACCTGGCGCAGTTCGGCACGCAGGTCGCCAGCGTCATCTGGGGAACGGGCGACTACACCGTGGCGCAAGGCTACGGCCCGCTGGACGCGGCGGCCATGCGCCTGGCCTACGGCGGCAGCTACACGAAAGGCGCGACGGCCACGGTGCCGACCGGCGGCAGCAACATCCCCTACACGGACGCCAACGGCAAGCTGCGCACCTCCGAGATCACCGTCACCGGCATGGGCCATGCCTGGCCAGCCGGCAGCGGTGGCCAGAACAGCAACTACGTGGACGCGACCAAGGTCAACTACCCGGCCTTCGTGATGGACTTCTGGTTCAAGAACAACCTGCGCGTGGCCCAGGTGGCGGCTCCGACGATGACGTCCTGCAGCGCCAGCGTGTCGGGATCGACCGTTACCGTGAACGGCGCGGCCAGCGGCGCCAGCATCGCCAGCTACCGGGTGGTGCTGAACGGACCGACGCCGGTGGACGACGCGGCGGCCGGCAGCGGCGCCAGCTTCGCCAAGGCCTATACGGGCCGCGCCGACGGCTACTACAGCGGCAGCGTCAGCGCCACCAACAGCGCCGGCGCCACCTCGAGCGCCTGCGGCATCGCGCAGTTCCTGGTCGGCAGTGCGCCGGCATTGCAGGCACCAGGCGGCCTGGCGGTGGCCGGCAGCACCGCCACCAGCATCACGCTGGCCTGGAACGCATCGAACGGCGCCACCGGCTACAACCTGTACCGCAACGGCAGCAAGGTGAACGGCGCGGCCCTGGGTTCGACCGGCTACACCGACAGCGGATTGACGGCGGCCACCAGCTACAGCTACCAGGTGTCGGCGCTCGGCAACGGCGGCGTGGAGAGTGCGCGTTCGGCGGCGGTCACGGGCAGCACGTCGTCAAGCTTTGCCTGTACGGCGACCAGCGCCAGCAACTACGCGCACGTGCAGGCGGGCCGCGCCCATGCCAGCGGCGGCTATGCGCTGGCGAACGGCTCGAACCAGAACATGGGCCTGTACAACACCTTCTATACGAGCACCCTGGCCCAGACGGCGGCCGGCTACTACATCATCGGCAACTGCCCGTAGCAACTGGCCACAGCGAGGCAGGTCCACCAGCTCAGATGCAGCGTTTGCCGGGACTTCGGTCCCGGCTTTTTTATGGCCTTCGGTCTTCCTCGCCACGGAAGGCCGCGGCCTGTGCCGCGTAGGCACGTCCGTAGGCGGCCAGCGCCGGGAATGCGTCGAGCAGGCCCGATGCCCGCAGGCGCCGCAGCACCGGCACCATCATGAGGCCGCCCGGGCTGGTGGCGGGGCTGGGCAAGTTCTTCAAGCGCAAGGAAACCTGAACCGCGCTCAAGTCTCGCGCAGGTGCCGGATCGGCGTGGCCACATACCCGAACAGCACCACCACCAGCATCGCCACGCCCGCGCCGGCAAAGATCGCGCCCAGCCCGACGATGCCGGCCAGCCAGCCGCTCAGCGCCGCCGACACCGGCGCCAGGCCCATGAACAGGAACATCAGCAGCGCCATGCCGCGGCCCAGCATGTCGAGGCTGATGCGCCGCTGCAGCCAGGTCATCATCGCCACCTGCAGGTAGCCGCCGATCACGCCCAGCGCCACCAGCAATGCGACGCCCTGCCAGATCCCGGCCACCCCGGCCATGGCGATGAACAGCAGGCCGACCACGCCATCCGCCACCAGCAGCGTGGTGCCGAAGTTGGCGATGCGCAGGCCGGGGCGTACGCTCGAGAGCAGCATCCCGGCCAGCATGCCGGCGCCGTGCGCGGCCATCAGGCTGCCGTAGGTGCCGGCGCCGCCCAGGCGCTCGGCCAGCAGCGGCATGGCGATCTGCAGCGGTCCCGAGACGAACAAGGCCATCGCGCCCCAATACATGAAGCAGGCGCGCAGGGTGGTGTCGTCCCAGCAGTAGCGCAGGCCGGCCTTCAGGCTGGCCAGCAGCGGCGGCTTGTTCGCGGCCGGCGGCGTGTGGGCCAAGGGACGCACGCGTGCCAGCGTGGCGGCCGAGACCAGGTAGCTGAACGCATCGAACAGCAGGGCGATGCCGAGGCCGCGCGCATCGGCGATCCCGCCGCCGGCGACGCCGCCCGCATCGCCACCCGCGGCGATCACCACCCCGGCCAGCAAAGGACCGAACAGCATCGCGATTTGGCGCATACCCATCAGGATGCCGTTGGCCGGCGCCAGCAGCGGCGCTTCGATCACGCCGGGCAGCAGCGCGCTGCCGGCCGGCCAGGCAAAGGCGCTGCACACGCCGATGGCCGCCGCCAGCACGTAGATCAGCGCCATGTCGACGCGCTGCATCAGCACCAGGGCGCCGAGCAGGCCGATCAGGGCCGCATTCGCGTACTTGGTGAGCAGCAGGATGCGGCGCGGCGAGCTGCGGTCGACCAGGGCGCCGCCGACCAGCATCAGCACGGCGCGCGGTATGCCCATCGCGGCCAGCACGCCGCCCAGCGCCAGCGGGTCGCCGCTGAGTTTCAGGACCAGCCAGGGCAAGGCGATCATCGTGAACTGGTCGCCCAGCAGGGAGATGACGCCACCGCCGCACAGCCAGCGGAAGTTATGGTTGCGCCACAGGGCGCCTTTGGATGGCGTCCGCTCACGCATGGCTGGCCTCCTGCGCGTCGAGGTATTCCAGGCCGGCGTCCAAATAGCTGCGCAGCGGCGTGTCCCAGACGCTGCCCAGCATCAGCTCCGGATCGTTGGCCTGGGCATGCAGGATACGCGCCTTGACGTCCGGGTCGCTGCCATAGCATGCGGCGAACAGCGCGCGCCAGCGCAGGCACAGCGCCTGGACAGCCGGATCGCCCGGCGCGACGCCCGCTTCCATCAGCGCGCCCAGGTCGCGGCACAGCGCCACCCAGGCGCCGTTCGGATGGCGCAGGAAGCGCGGGCGCATGGCCTCCAGCTGGACCGGCGTCAGGTGGCGCGCGTACAGGGCCAGGCGGTAGTGGGCGGCGGCCTCGCCGACATACTCGAACAGCAGGTGGTCCATGCCGGCGGCGGCCTGCAGGTCGGGCTGGTCGCGGTAGAGGGCATCCATCTTCAGCATCAGCTGCGGGCTGCGCTTCAGGTGCGGGTCGACTAGCGCCATCCAGCGGCGCGCGCTGTCCTGGGCTTGTGGCGAGTCGGGCGGCACCTTGTCGCGGATCAGGCCATGGATATGCCCGGTCAGTTCCTTCCAGGCGCGCCCTTCTTCCGCACGGTTGACCTGGGCATGGGTGCGCCAGCGCGCGGTTTCATCAAGCGTCAGGTGCTTGTCGAAGATGGCCATCAATTCCAGCGTGGCCAGCCATTCCTGCAGGTCCGGCTCGGCCGCCGCGACGAAATCTTCCTGCAGGCGCTGCAGGCGGTCACGCAGCAGTGTCGCGTTCTCGATCTGGCCGTTCAGCTGGGCGATCTGCTGGGCGACGATGGCGCCGATATCGGCCTGCTCCCCGGCCAGCAGCGTCCCCGCTTCCTCCAGGCTGAGCCCCAGCCGGCGCAGGGCCTGGACCTGGTGCAGGCGCGCGATGTCGGCCCGGTTGTACAGGCGGTAGCCATTCTCCGCCCGCCCGCTCGGGCGCAGCAGGCCGATGGCGTCGTAATGGTGCAGGGTGCGCACGGTCAGGCCGGTTTGCTTTGCCAGCTGGCCTATCTTCAGGAGCATCGTCTTCTCCGTAATGTTGTCCTAATGCACATAACCATAAAGCCTGACGCCACGTCAGGGTCAAGCATTTTTACAACGGGGGTCAGGTCTGCCATCAAGACACGGCCTCTGCAGTAAACCCGGCGCTGGCCTTCATGAAGGTTGAGCTCGTGTCACGATGGCAGACCTGACCCCCGTTGTTTTTATGCGAACGGTATGATGGGGGTTTATCGAAGGGGAAGCATGGGTAACGATGGACAGATCACTCCCGATGCGCTGGATGCGCTGCGGGCGCGCTTCGATGCGCAGTCGCGCAGGGCGCAGGCGTATTACGCGGTCATGCACGAAATGAAGGGCGTACTCGGCAAGGATGAGGCGGCCAGTGCGTGGATGGATGCGCCGCTGGCAGCCTTCGATGGGCAGACGCCGGCGCGGCTGGTGGCGGACGGGCGCGAGCAGGAGCTGCTGGCGCATATCCGCGGCGCGCAAGGGAAACCGGCGTAAAAAAACCGGGCGCGCCCGGTTTTCTTTGTTATGCCGGCTCTTCCGGCGCCTGTGTCATGCGCACGAACATCGGCGCCACCAGCAGGCCCAGCTCGAACAGCAGGCACATCGGAATGGCCAGGGCCAGCTGGCTGACCACGTCCGGCGGCGTGACGACCGCGGCGATGACAAAGGCGCCGACGATCGTGTAGGGACGGATCGACTTCAGCTTCTCGATGCTGACGATCCCCATGCGCACCAGGATCACCACCACCACCGGCACCTCGAACGTGGCGCCGAAGGCCAGGCACATCGACATCACGAAGTCGAGGTAGTTCTCGATGTCCGGCATCACCGCGATGGACGAGGGCGCGAATTCGGCGATGAAGTGGAACACGCGGCCGAACACGAGGAAGTAGCAGAAGGCCACGCCGCCGATGAACAGCAGCGAGGACGAGATCACCAGCGGCAGCACCAGGCGCTTCTCGTGGGCGTACAGGCCGGGGGCGACGAAGGCCCAGACCTGGTAGAAGACCCAGGGCAGCGCCAGGATCAGGGCCACCATCAGGGTCACCTTCATCGGCACCAGGAAGGGCGAGACGACGCCGGTGGCGATCATCTTCGCGCCCGGCGGCAGCGATTGCAGCATCGGGGTGGCAAGGAAATCGTACACCTCCTTCGGCCCCGGCCAGATCATCAGGGCGATGCAGACCAGCGCCACGCCGATGATCGCCTTGACCAGGCGGTCGCGCAGCTCGACGAGGTGGGAGATGAAGGTTTCTTCGACTGGCGCTTCTTCGGTCTTCATCTAGAAAAATGAGCTCTTGTTGGATTGCACGCCAGGGCGGAACTTGCGCACGCGTGCGGCGCCCGAGAGGACCCGGGTCTTGCCGCCATGGCGGTGCTTGTACCAGGCCGGCACGGCGGAGGAACGCACCAGCTTCTTGCGGCGGAAGTCGCGCGCCTTGCGTTCGAGGTCGTCGAGCGTGGCCGACGGCGCGGCCGGGGTCGCGATCGTGGGCTGGATATCGCCCTGCCAGGCCGACTTGACGTCGTTCACGGTGCTCGACATGTGGTGCTCGACGTCGGACTGGAACTCGGCCGCGCTGTCCGCCACTTCCTTTTGCAGGTTGCGCAGTTCGTCGAGCTGGATCTCGCGGCTGACCTCGGACTTCACATCCTGCAGGTAGCGCTGGGCGCGGCCGTACAGGGTACCGGCCATGCGCGCCACCTTCGGCAGCTTTTCAGGGCCGATCACGATCAGCGCCACCACACCGATGATGGCGATCTTCGACAGTCCCAGGTCGATCATGGAGCGACCGGATCAGGAACGGTGTTTTTCGCGGGTCTCGACGTCGATCGTCGACTTGTCCGCGACCTGTTGGCTTGGGCTGGCAGGATTGGCCGGATTGGCGCCGGGTTGGTCTTCCTCGCCCTTCACGCCATCCTTGAAGCCCTTGACGGCCTTGCCGATGTCGGAGCCGACATTGCCCAGTTTCTTGGTACCGAACAGCAGCACCACCACGACCAGCACGATCACCCAGTGCCAAATACTCATCGAACCCATGTTTATCTCCTCGGTGGGCGCAGGCGCCCGAAATCAGTGCAGTCGAACTTACCGCGCCAGTATAAGCCATGCGGCCCGACTTGACCCGGCCAAAAGAAACTTGTCAAGTGCCAAGACCACAGCGGCCCTGGCTAGCGACGTTACCACGGCCGGGCTGGGGACCGTACGGTGGGCACGCCGTGCCCACGCGGTTACGTGCGCGTGCAGTTGGTGCTGGCGGTGACCCATCGCTCGCCGACGTCAAACCCGGTCACGCACACGCCGGTTTTCATCGCAGATGTTTCGAGCGATCAGTCACGGCCTGTGGTGCATGCATCAACACGTAACCGCGTGGGCACGGGGTGCCCACCGTACGAGACGCGCCGCAGGCCACATTCATGCACGGCGGTCCCTTGGGCCACATCAGGTACCCAGCCCCCGCCACGGCCGTTCGCCGCCGTACATGTGCAGGTGAAGGTGATACACCTCCTGCCCGCCGTTCGGACCGCTGTTGATCAGGGTCTTGAAGCCGCCGCTGCGCTGGCCGTCGGCACCGGTGCTCACGCCCACGCCCTGCTCGGCCGCCAGCTTCGGCGCCAGCGCCAGCATCTTGCCCAGCACCGCGGTGTGCTCGTCGGTCACGTCGGACAGGGTGGCGACGTGCACCTTCGGGATCACCAGCAAATGCACCGGCGCGGCCGGGTTGATGTCCTTGAAGGCCAGCACGTCGTCGTCCTCGTAGACGACGTTCGCGGGAATCTGTTTCGCGATGATCTTGCAGAAAATGCAGTTATCCATGTTGTCTCCTCCAGTCCGGCATAGTAAGCGGGAACCATGACCGCGCCATGACGCGCGCAAACGGTTTTCAGGCGTCCTTGCGCGCGGCCTTTTCTTCCAGGCCCGACACGCCTTCGCGGCGCGCCAGTTCGTCCAGCACCTGCTGCGGCGTGAGGTCGAACTTCGCCAGCAGCAGCATCGAATGGAACCACAGGTCGGCCACTTCGTACACCACTTTCGACGTGTCACCAGACACGCGCGCGTCTTTCGCCGCCATCACGGTCTCGGTGGCTTCCTCGCCGATTTTTTTCAGGATGGCGTCGTCGCCCTTGGCGAACAGCTTCGCCGCATACGACGTCGCCGGGTCGCCGCCATTTTCAATCTTGCGCGCCTCGATGGTCGCGGCCACGCGGGCCAGGATTTCGCTCATGGGGTCTTCTTCGTATTCGTGTAAATCGTTTCCGGATCCTGCAGCACCGGCTCCACCGCCTGCCAGTCCTCGCCATCGAACCGTTGGAAGAAGCAGGAATGGCGGCCGGTATGGCAGGCGATGCCGCCGGCCTGCTCGATCTTCAACAGGATCACGTCTTCGTCGCAATCGAGGCGCATTTCCAGCACCTTTTGCGTGTGGCCGGACTCTTCGCCCTTGTGCCACAGCTTCTTGCGCGAGCGGCTCCAGTACACGGCTTCGCCCAGCTCCACCGTGCGCGCCAGGGCGTCGCGGTTCATCCAGGCGAACATCAAAATGTCGCCCGTGGCGGCTTCCTGGGCGATCACCGGCACCAGGCCGTTCTCGTCCCAGCGCACTTTTTTCAGCCACTTCGCGTTCGATGCGGCGTTGTTTGTCGTCGGCGCCATGTTCACTCCAGCCGCATCGGAATGCCGCGCTCGGCCATGTAGCGCTTGGCTTCGCCGACCGTGTGCTGCCCATAGTGGAAGATGGACGCTGCCAGCACCGCATCGGCATGCCCTTCGAGCACGCCATCGGCCAAGTCCTGCAAGCCGCCGACGCCGCCCGAGGCGATCACCGGAATGCCTACCGCATCCGACACGGCGCGCGTCAGGCCGAGATCGAAACCGGACTTGGTACCGTCGCGGTCCATGCTGGTCAACAGCAGTTCGCCGGCGCCCAGCCCTTGCAGCTTGACGGCCCATTCCACCGCATCCATGCCGGTGGCATTCCGGCCGCCATGGGTGAACACTTCCCACTTGCCCGGCGCGACCTGCTTGGCGTCGATCGCCACCACGATGCACTGCGAGCCGTGCTTTTGCGAGGCGTCGAACACCAGTTGCGGGTTCTGCACCGCAGAGGTGTTCATGCTCACTTTGTCGGCGCCGGCATTGAGCAAGCGGCGCACGTCCTCGACCTTGCGCACGCCGCCACCGACAGTCAGCGGAATGAACACGGTGGAAGCGACGGCTTCGATGATCGGCAGGATCAAGTCGCGCCCATCGGAGGACGCGGTGATGTCGAGGAAGGTAATCTCGTCGGCGCCTTGGCCGTCGTAGCGGCGTGCGATCTCGACCGGGTCGCCGGCATCGCGCAGCTCGGTGAAATTCACGCCCTTGACGACGCGCCCGCCCGTCACGTCCAGGCAGGGGATGATACGTTTTGCGAGCATAAATTAAGCTTCTTCGCCTGCCGTCAGTGCGTCGGCGCGCGCCTGGGCCGATTCCAGGTCCAGCGTGCCCTCGTAGATCGAGCGGCCGCAGATCACGCCTTCGATGCCCTCGTCCTGCACCGCGCACAGCGCCTCGACATCGGCCAGGTTGTGCAGGCCGCCGGAAGCGATGATCGGGATGCGCACGGCTTGCGCCAGGCGCACGGTCGCTTCGATGTTCACGCCGCCCATCATGCCGTCGCGGCCGATGTCGGTGTAGATGATGGATTCGACGCCGTAGCCTTCGAATTTTTGCGCAAGGTCGATCACTTCGTGGCCGGACATCTTGCTCCAGCCATCGGTAGCGACCTTGCCGTCCTTCGCATCCAGGCCGACGATGATCGAACCCGGGAAGGCGCCGCAGGCGTCGTGCAGGAAGCCCGGATTCTTGACTGCCGCGGTGCCGACGATGATGTAGCTGATGCCGTCGTCCAGGTAGCGCTCGATGGTGTCCAGGTCGCGGATGCCGCCGCCCAGCTGCACCGGAATCTCCTCGATGCCGTTCTCCTGGGCGAACTCCTGCACGATCTGCAGGATCGACTTGATGGCCGGTTCGTTCTTCGGCTTACCGGCAAAGGCGCCGTTCAAATCGACCAGGTGCAGGCGGCGCGCGCCCTTCTTGAGCCAATGCAGGGCCATTTCGGCGGGGTCTTCGGAGAAGACGGTGGCGAGGTCCATATCGCCTTGTTTCAGGCGAACGCAGTGACCGTCTTTCAGGTCGATGGCGGGGATCAGCAGCATGGTCGTTGTCGGTTAGGTGGCAGGGAAATCAAGGATTCCAGTGGATAAAATTGCGGTACAGGCGCAGGCCGGCGGCTGCGCTCTTTTCGGGGTGGAACTGGGTGGCGACGAGGTTGTCGCGCGCAACCGCGCAGGTGTACAGGCCGCCGTAGTCGGTCTCGCCGATGGTATCGCCCGCTTCGTCGGGCGCCACGTAATAGCTGTGCACGAAATAGAAATAGCTGCCGTCGGCCACACCTTCCCACAGCGGGTGGGCACGGGTTTGCTGCACGCGGTTCCAGCCCATCTGCGGGACCTTGAAGCGCGAGCCATCGGCCTGCGTTTTTCCATCGAGCTGGAACCGCACCACCTTGCCCGGCAACAGGCCCAGGCCAGGCGTACCGCCATTCTCTTCGCTCTCGTCGAACAGCATCTGCTCGCCCACGCACACGCCCATCACCGGGCGAGTGGCAACGGCGCGCCGCAGTGCCTCTTCGGCGCCGGAAGCGCGCAGGCTGTCCATGCAGTCGCGCATGGCGCCCTGGCCCGGCAGCACGATGCGGTCGGCCGCGTCGATGTCGGCGGCGCTGTTCGAGACGATGATGTCGGCTTCCGGCGCCGCGGCGCGCAGGGCTTGCGCTACCGAGCGCAGATTGCCCAGGCCATCGACCACTACGATCTTGTTGCTCATGGCTTTACAGGCTGCCTTTGGTCGACGGGATGATGCCGGCGGCGCGCTCATCCAACGTGGTCGCCATGCGCAGCGCGCGGCCAAAGGCCTTGAACACGGTCTCGCACTGGTGGTGGGCGTTCACGCCGCGCAGGTTATCGATGTGCAGGGTCACGCCGGCGTGGTTCACGAAGCCGCGGAAGAATTCGCCGGTGAGATCCACGTCGAAGGTGCCGATCATGGCGCGCGTCCAGGGGATGTGCATTTCCAGGCCGGGACGGCCCGAGAAGTCGATCACCACGCGCGACAGCGCTTCGTCGAGCGGCACATAGGAATGGCCGTAGCGGGTCATGCCCTTCTTGTCGCCGACGGCCTTGGCAATCGCCATGCCGAGCGTGATGCCGGTGTCCTCGACGGTATGGTGGGCGTCGATGTGCAGGTCACCCACGGCCTCGACTTCCAGGTCGATCATGCCATGGCGTGCGATCTGGTCGAGCATGTGGTCCAGGAAGGGCACGCCGGTGTTCAGTTTCTGGCGGCCGGTGCCGTCCAGGTTGAGCGCGACGCGGATCTGCGTCTCGTTGGTGTTGCGGGTGATGTCTGCGGTGCGGGTCATGAAAAGGTGCTCGTTGGGCTCAGGCGGAGGTTGCGGCGAGGGCCGCCTTCAGGCCGTTCAGGAATGCGGAATTTTCTTCCGGCGTGCTGACCGTTACACGAATGCAGTTGGCCAGCGATGGGTGCATTTTACTCAAATTTTTGATCAGCACCTTCTCCGCGAGGAGTTTAGCGCAGACAGCGGCGGCGTCCGCCACGCGCAGCGAAATGAAATTCGCCGCCGACGGAAAGACTTCGACTCCCGGCAGGGCCGCCAGTTCGGCGGCCAGGCGCTCGCGCTCGGCGTTGATCGACGCCGCCTGGGCGTCCAGCACCTCGACGTGGTCCAGCACGAACTCGGCCGCCACCTGGGTCAGCACGTTCACGTTATACGGCGGGCGCACCTTCTCGAACTCGGCCAGGAGTAGCGGCGCGGCGGTCATGTAGCCGAGGCGGATGCCGGCCAGGCCCAGCTTCGACACGGTGCGCATCACGACCAGGTTGTCGAATTCGCCCAGGCGGTCCATGAAGGTCTGGCGCGCGAACGGCTGGTAGGCTTCGTCGAGCACGGCGATGCCGGTGTCGCCCAGGGCGCGCAGGATGGCCTCGATGTCCCTTGTCTCGAACAGATTGCCGGTCGGGTTGTTCGGGTAGGCCAGGAACACCACGGCCGGCTGGTGCTGTTCAATCGCCGCCAGCATCGCCGGCAAATCCAGCGTGAAGTCGGCCTGCAAGGGCACGCCGACGAAGTCCGCGCCCGCGAACTGGGCCGAGCGCGCATACATGACAAAGGCCGGCACCGGCGCCAGCACCACCGAGCGGCGCTCCTGGTTGGCCACCGTGGTGGTGACGATCTGGATCAGTTCATCCGAGCCGTTGCCGAGCAGGACGCCGTAACCTTCCGGGATGCCGAGCTTGGCACTGACCTTCTCCTTGAGCGTGGCATACGAGGCCACCGGGTAGCGGTTCAGCACCGCGTCGGCCAGGCGCGTGGCCAGTTCCTGGCGCAGGGTCTCCGGCAGCGCGTACGGGTTTTCCATCGCGTCGAGCTTGATGTAGCCGCTCGCATCGGGCACGACATAGGCGCTGTTGGCGCGCACGTCGGCGCGGATGACGTTGGCGATCAGGTTCTCGATGGGCATGCTTACTCCTCGGTGGCGGTGGCGACTGCGGCGGCGGCGCGGCTACGGGCCAGGCGCGCGCTGCTCTTGCGTTGCTTGATGGTGGGTTCGGGGTCGGGCGAGGCCAGGCGTGCGTCGATGATGGCGCAGTACTCCGGGTTCAGCTCGAAGCCGGCGAACTGGCGCCCCAGGCGCTTGGCGGCGATCGCCGTGGTGCCGCTGCCCATGAAGGGGTCGAGCACCACGCCGCCCGGCGGGCAGGAGGCCTTGATCATGCGCTCGATGATCTCGAGCGGCTTTTGCGTGGGATGGTCGGCGCGCTCCGGATGCTCGCGGTGCAGGCGCGACACGCTCCACAAGTCCTTCGGGTTGTAGCCCACTTCCAGCCACTTGGCGCCAACAAAAATCGAGCGCGTGCGCGCCTTCTTGGTCGCCTCGTCGTAGGGCACGCGCACGGCATCAAGGTCGAAGTAGTAATCCTTGCGGTTCACGAAGAAGCCGATGGTGTCGTGCACCGACGAGAAGCTGCGCACGCTGCCGCCCATCGAGGGCACGCGGCGGTCCCAGATGATCTCGTTCATCATCGTCATGCGTTTCTTGAGCATCACGAAGATCTCGGGCGCGAAGCGCCAGGTGAGGAAGATGTACAGGCTGCCGTTGGGTTTGAGCTTGGGCAGCGCGGCGTTCACCCATTCCTCGGTCCAGGCGAGATAGGCCTCGACGCTTTGCTGGTCCGAGGCGTTGCCGTAGTCCTTGCCGAGGTTATAGGGCGGGTCGGTCAGGAGCAGGTCGATGGAGCCATCGGGGATGCGCGCCAGGCCGGTCAGCGCATCCTCGCAGAAGACCTGGTTGACCCAGTCCTTCATGATGGCTGCTTGATGCGAAGCTCTGCGCTACGGGCGTGCGCCTGCAGTCCCTCGCCATAGGCCAGTTCGGCCGCTACCTTGCCCAGCGTTTGCGCGCCCGCTTCGCTCACCTGGATGATGGACGAGCGTTTCTGGAAGTCGTACACGCCCAGCGGCGACGAGAAGCGCGCCGTGCGCGAAGTCGGCAGCACGTGGTTCGGTCCGCAGCAGTAGTCGCCCAGCGACTCCGACGAAAAGCGGCCCAGGAACATGGCGCCGGCATGGCGGATCTGATCGGCCCACTGCTGCGGATGCTCGGCCGAGATTTCCAGGTGCTCGGCGGCGATGTCGTTGGCGATCGCGCAGGCTTCTTCCATGTCGCGCACCTTCACCAGGGCGCCACGGTCGGTCAGCGAGGTGGTGATGGTTTCAAAGCGCGGCATGGTCGGCAGCAGCTTGTGGATGCTGGCCTCGACGCGTGCGATGTAGTCGGCGTCCGGACACAGCAGGATCGCCTGCGCCAGCTCGTCGTGCTCGGCCTGCGAGAACAAGTCCATCGCCACCCAGTCCGGGTCGGTGGTACCGTCGCACAGCACCAGGATTTCCGACGGTCCGGCGATCATGTCGATGCCGACCACGCCGAACACGCGGCGCTTGGCGGCGGCGACATAGGCGTTGCCGGGGCCGACGATCTTGTCGACGGCCGGGATGGTCTCGGTGCCGTAGGCCAGGGCGCCGACGGCCTGGGCGCCGCCGATGGTGATCACGCGCGTGACGCCGGCAATCGCCGCGGCGGCCAGCACCATCTGGTTCTTCACGCCGTCCGGTGTCGGCACCACCATGACGATTTCCTTGACCCCAGCCACCTGGGCCGGGATCGCGTTCATCAGCACCGACGACGGGTAGGCGGCCTTGCCGCCCGGGACGTAGATACCCACGCGGTCCAGCGGCGTGACGCGCTGGCCCAGCACGGTGCCGTCAGGCTCGGTGTAGGTGAACCCGTTCAGTTCCTGTTTCTGCCGTTCGTGGAACACGCGGATGCGCTCGGCCGCGGTCTGCAATGCAGCGCGCTGGGCGTCGGGCAGCGCGGTCAGGGCCGCCTGCAGGTCTTCCTGCGACAAATCGAAGGCCGTGATGTCCGTCGCGTTCACGCGGTCGAAACGGTTCGTATATTCCAGCACGGCCGCATCGCCGCGCTTTTTGACGTCGGCGAGGATGCCCGCCACCGCGGTCTCGATGGCGTCGTCGGTCGCTTCCTCAAAGGCCAGCAGCGCATGCAGCTGCGTCTTGAAGTCGGCGTCGGTCGAGTCGAGGGTGCGGATCTGTACTGCCATGGTTCAGCCTTGTAGTCTGGATGCCTTGTCGAAGGCTTCGATGATGGGTTGCAGGCGCGCGCGCTTGAGTTTCAAGGCGGCCTGGTTGACGACCAGGCGCGAGGAGATCTCCATGATCTGCTCGACCTCGACCAGGTTGTTGGCGCGCAGGGTGTTACCGGTGGAGACCACGTCGACGATGGCGTCGGACAGGCCGACCAGCGGCGCCAGCTCCATCGAGCCGTACAGCTTGATCAGGTCGACGTGCACGCCCTTGCTGGCGAAGTGCTCGCGCGCGGTGTGGGTGAACTTGGTGGCCACGCGCAGGCGCGCGCCCTGGCGCACGGCGCTCTCGTAGTCGAAGCCGGCGTTCACGGCCACCGACATGCGGCAGCAGGCGATGTTCAAATCGACCGGCTGGTACAGGCCTTCGCCGCCATGCTCGAGCAGCACGTCCTTGCCGGCCACGCCGAAGTCGGCCGCGCCATACTGCACATAGGTCGGCACGTCCGAGGCGCGCACGATCAGCACGCGCACGCCGGGGTCGTTGGTGGCCAGGATCAGCTTGCGCGAGGTTTCCGGGTTCTCGGTAACGACGATGCCGGCTGCCTCCAGCAGCGGCAGCGTGTCCTCGAAGATGCGGCCCTTGGACAGGGCCAGGATCAGGCCCGGCTCCGTCGATTGTGTTGCGATGCTCATGTCTTGCGTAACCCGTTATTTGATGCGCACGATGTCGGCGCCGACTGCCGACAGCTTCACTTCCATGCGGTCGTAGCCGCGGTCGAGGTGGTAGATGCGGTCGATCAGGGTCGTGCCTTCGGCGGCCATGGCGGCAATCACCAGCGAAGCCGAGGCGCGCAAGTCGGTGGCCATCACTTCGGCGCCGACCAGGCGGTCCACGCCCTTGATGAAGGCGGTGTTGCCTTCGGTGGAAATGACCGCGCCGAGGCGGTTCATCTCTTGCACGTGCATGAAGCGGTTCTCGAAGATGGTCTCGGTCACGCGGCTCGGGCCGGCGGCAATCGTGTTCACCGCCATGAACTGGGCCTGCATGTCGGTCGGGAAGCCCGGGTATTCGGTGGTGCGGAAGGATACCGGCTGCGGACGGCCATCCATGCGCGCACGGATGGTGTTCGCGCCGATCTCCATCTGCAGGCCGACTTCGCGCAGTTTATCCAGCGCGACGTCAAAAATGTCGGTGCGGGTATTCGTCAGCACGATGTCGCCGCCGGTGGCCGCCACGGCGCACAGGAAAGTCGCGGCTTCGATGCGGTCCGAGATCACGGCGTGTTTCGCACCATGCAGCTCGGGCACGCCCTGGATCACCAGGCGGTCGGTGCCGATGCCTTCGATCTTGGCGCCCATGGCCACCAGCAGGTTGGCGAGATCCGTCACTTCCGGCTCGCGCGCGGCGTTTTCCAGCACGGTCTCGCCTTCGGCCAGGGTCGCGGCCATCAGCAGGTTCTCGGTGCCGGTGACGGTGATCATGTCGGTCAGGATGCGGGCGCCCTTGAGCTTTTTCGCTTTCGCGTAGATGTAGCCGCCTTCGATGGTGATCTCGGCGCCCATCGCGCGCAGGCCCTTGATGTGCTGGTCGACCGGGCGCGAACCGATGGCGCAGCCGCCCGGCAGCGAGACCTTGGCTTCGCCGAAGCGCGCCAGCAGCGGGCCGAGCACCAGGATCGACGCGCGCATGGTCTTCACCAGCTCGTAGGGTGCTTCCAGGCTGGTGATGTTGGCGCCGTTCAGGGTGACGTTTTCGTCATCCTGGTTCACGGTCAGGCCGGTCTGGGCCAGCAGCTTGAGGATGGTCTTGACGTCGTGCAGGCGCGGCACGTTGGTCAGTTCGACGTCGCCCGCGGTCAGCAGGCCGGCGCACAGGATGGGCAAGGCCGCGTTCTTGGCGCCGGATACCGCGATCTCGCCGTTCAGGCGTTTGCCGCCCACGATCTGGAGCTTGTCCATGCTTAGCCTCCGTATTCTTCTGGCGTCAGGGTCTTCATCGACAGCGCGTGGATTTCCTCGCGCATGCGGTCGCCGAGCGCCGCATACACCAGCTGGTGGCGCTGGATCGGGCGCTTGCCGGCGAATTCAGGCGAGACGATCAGGGCCGAAAAGTGCCGGCCATCGCCCTCGACCTGCAGGTGGGTGCACTGCAGGCCCTTTTCGATGTAGCTGTGGATCAGTTCTGGGGTGGTCGACACGATAATTCCTAAAAAAGTATTCAGTTGCGCAGCTTGTAGCCGTGCCGGAGCAAATTGATCGCCACTGCCGCCAATACCGCGAAGAACACGGACACGATGGCCAGGCTGGTCCAGGGCGAGATATCGGAGTCGCCGAAGAAGCCGTGGCGGAACCCGTCAATCATATAAAAGAACGGGTTGAAATGCGAGACCGCCTGCCAGAAGCCTGGGAGCGAGTGGATCGAATAGAACACACCGGCCAGGAAAGTGGCGGGCATGATCAAGAAGTTCTGGAAAGCGGCGAGCTGGTCGAACTTGTCGGCCCAGATACCGGCGATCACGCCCAGGGTGCCGAGGATGGCCGCGCCGAGTACCGCGAACACGATAATCCACAGCGGCGCCGCAAAGCTCAGGTGGGCGAACCAGGCGGTAATCGCGAACACGCCGGCGCCGACCACCAGGCCGCGCACCACCGAGGCGGATACATAGGCCAGCAGGATTTCCCAGTGCGACAGCGGCGGCAGCAAAATAAAGACCAGGTTGCCGGTGATCTTCGACTGGATCAGCGAGGACGAGGAATTGGCAAAGGCATTTTGCAGCACGCTCATCATCACCAGGCCGGGAATCAGGAAGGCGGTGTAGCTGACACCTGGATACACTTCGACCCGGCCCTCGAGCACATGGCCGAAGATCAGCAGGTAGAGCATGGCGGTCAGGATCGGCGCGGCGATGGTTTGCGTCGCCACTTTCCAGAAGCGCAGCATTTCTTTATAAAACAGGGTACGGAACCCGACAGAAACAAAGTTCACAGTGCACCCTTTCCGGTTTTGGCATCGCCCATGATTTGCAGGAAGATGTCTTCCAGGTCGGCTTGCTGCATCTGCATCTCGTCGACCACGGCGCCGCTTTCGCGCAGGCGCGCCAGGATGGCCTCGACCTCGCCCGGCGCATTGATGCGCAGGCTGTAGCGGTTGCCCTTGCCGTTGCCGTGTTCGTCGTGCGACACCAGTGGACGCAGGCCTTCGGGCAGCGTGCCTTCCTTCAGGTGGACGATCAATTGCGAGCCCGACACACGGCGCAGCAGGCCTTGCATGCTGTCCAGCGCCACCACTTCGCCGAGCTTCAGCATGGCGACGCGCTGGCACATGGCCTCGGCTTCTTCCAGGTAATGGGTGGTCAGCACCACGGTGTGGCCTTCGCGGTTCAGGCGCGAAATGAATTTCCACAGGGTCTGGCGCAGCTCGACGTCGACGCCGGCGGTTGGCTCGTCGAGCACGATGACGGGCGGCTTGTGCACCAGGGCTTGCGCCACCAGCACACGGCGCTTCATGCCGCCGGACAGGGCGCGCATGTTGACGTCGGCCTTGTTCGTGAGATCGAGGTTGTGCATGATCTCGTCGATCCAGGCGTCGTTGTTCTTGATGCCGTAGTAGCCCGACTGCAGGCGCAGGGTTTCGCGCACGGTGAAGAAGGGGTCGAACACCAGCTCCTGGGGCACCACGCCGAGGTTCTTGCGCGCATTGCGGAAGTCGGTGACGACGTCGTGGCCGTGGATTTTCACGCTGCCGACGTCGGGCCGGATCAGGCCGGCGATGGTGGAGATCAGGGTCGTCTTGCCGGCGCCGTTCGGGCCCAGCAGGCCGAAGAACTCGCCTTGTTCGATGTTCAGGGAAACGCCCTTGAGGGCCTTGAAGCCCTTGTAGCTTTTCTCGACGCTGTTAATCTGGATCGCTGTCATTGTTCTTGGATGGGCCCTGGCGCAGGACGCGCGGGAGCCGAGCGGGGAAACGACCCATTATAGGGGAAATCGGAAATGCAAGAGCTTGGGGGAATGAGAGGAGATGGCAACGCCGACCATGGCGGCAAATTCGACCGTACGGTGGGCACTCCGTGCCCACGCGGAACGCCGCGTCATCGTCGGCGGTTGTGGCAGGGTTGGCAGGTGATGGCTGATCAGGCTCCGGAAGAGAGCCTATAGCGCATCAGGCCGGAATGGACGTTATCGATAATCGCCTAAATGGATGAGCCGCAGATTCGCATCGTTTCGCGTGGGCACGTCATTGATGCCCCCGGCATCAATGACCCCACCGTACGGTCACCAATCCCATCGGGAACACCGACGCAACCGATCACACATCACGACCGCACCAGCACCCCATCCAGCCCATACAAATTCGCCAGCGCATCGATATTCGCCGGCACATTGATGAACGTGAGCTTTTGCCCCGCATCCCTTGCGCGGCGCTGCCAGGCGAGCAGCAAGGCCACGCCGGAAGAATCGGCGGTGCGCACGCCGCCCAGGTCGAACACGGTCTCGCCGGCGCGGATGGCGGCGATGCCCTGCTCCAGGGCCGCATCCGCGGTCTCGAAGGTCAGGGCGTCGAGGGACAACATTGGATTTGCTTCGGCCATTATTTCTTCGGCGTGTTCAGCGGCTTGCTGGCCAGCTGCTTGTTGCGGTCGGCCAGGCGGGTGATCAGGCCATCGATACCGGACTTGTTGATCTCGGCGGTGAAGGTGCCCTTGTAGGTTTCCACCAGCCAGGCGCCCAGCACGTTGATGTCGTAGATCTTCCAGCCGCCGTCGCCCTTGGCCAGGCGGTAGTTCAGGGTGATCGGCTCGCCGCGCGACACGTTCACCTGCGAACGCACTTCGACGTCGGTGTCGGTCGGGCTGGCGCGCATCGGCTTGAACTCGACGGTTTCGTTCTTGATGGTCGACAGCGCGCCCGAGTAGGTGTACACCAGCAGCGTGCGGAATTCTTCCGACAGGCGCTTCTGCTGTTCCGGAGTGGCCTGGCGCCAGAAGCGGCCGGCTGCCTGGGCGGTCATCTTGTCGGCATCCACGTAGGGCAGGATCTTCGAATTGACCAGGTCCATGATCTTGTTGCGGTTGCCGGCCTGGATGTCCTTGTCGGACTTGACGGTGTCGATGACGTCGGCGCTGATGCGCTTGACCAGCACGTCCGGTGCTTCGTTGGTGGCGGCCGGCGCAGCGATCACGCTGGTGGCAAAGGCGACGGAAGCGACGGTGGCGATGAGGTGGGCGATCGGTTTCATATTAGCTCTCTTTTCTGTTCGTTGTCGGCGCCGGCCGGGGCGCCGCGTCAAGCGGGTCGCCGGCCGGGCCATCGTTACTCAGATGGATTACTGCTGCGTCTTCCCAGGCGTGCCGGCTGCCGGAGCAGGGGCGGCTGGTTGCGGCGACACCGGTTCCGGCACCACCTGGGTGTTGGTGGTCGGCGCATCGTCCGCGTCTTCGCCCAGGGTACGTGGCACGTTGCCGTCGTACACCTGGCTCTGGCGGCGCTGCAGGAAGCCGTCGCGCAGGAACTCGTAACGGTCGAGCGCCGCTTCTTCCAGCAGGTTCGATGCATCCAGCAGCGAAGCACGCTGGTCGACCACGCGGATGCCGCTGCCGATGTTGCGCCAGTTGTGCGGATCCTTACGCTTCCACGGGTCGCCCCAGCGGTCCGCCGGCAAGGCAGCCGTGTCACGCACCGTCGATGGGCCGAACAGCGGCAGCATCACGAAAGGACCGGAAGGCACGCCCCAATGACCGAGGGTCTGGCCGAAGTCTTCGTTGTGTTTCTGCAGCCCGGCATCCGAAGCGATGTCGAGCAGGCCCAGGATGCCGAAGGTCGAGTTCAGGGCGACGCGGGTGACGTCGGTCATGCCGGCTTCGCCTTTGCCTTGCAGCAGGTTATTCACGGCACTCCAGGCATCCGACAAATTGCCGAAGAAGTTGCCGACGCCGGTCTGGACAAAGCCCGGCGTAACGTTCTTGTAGCCGGTGGCAACCGGCTTCAGGACAGTGCGGTCGACCGTGTCGTTGAAGGCAAAGCTTGCACGGTTAAATTTCTCGAACGGATCCTGCGGGTTGGCCGAGGTGGCGCAGCCCGACAGCACGGCGCAGGCAGCCACTGCCAATGCCAGGCCCCCCATTCGCGGCAGGGTATTCATGTTCTTGTTCATTCGCTGCCATCCTTTCCTTCGGCGGCCTTGCTGTAGATGAACTGATTGATCAGGTCTTCCAGCACGGTCGCCGATTGCGTACGGTTGATTCGATCGCCGTCGACGAGGTTCTTGGTGTCGCCGCCCGGTTCGATGCCAATGTATTGCTCGCCCAGCAAACCTGCGGTCAGGATCTTGAGCGACGAATCTTTCGGGAACTGATAGTTCTGGTTCAGATCCAGGCTTACATTTGCCTGGAAGGTTTTATCGTCGAAGCTGATGTCGCCAACGCGACCCACCACGACACCGGCGCTCTTGACTGGCGCCTGTGGTTTCAAGCCACCGATGTTGTCGAATCTCCCCGTGACGACATAGGTGTCGGTAAAGGAAAGCGAGCTCATGTTACCGGCCTGGAGGGCCAGGAACAGGACGGCGGCCGCGCCCAGCAGAACGAAGAGGCCGACCCAGACGTCGATGATTTTACGGTGCATAGTAATTCCTAGTATTCAGGCCGTATGTGCGCGGCCAAACGAAACGATTCTTATTTGTTGAGTTGCTTGTACGCGACTATTGCGTGAACATCAGCGCGGTCATCACAAAGTCCAGGCCCAGCACCAGCAGCGACGCGATCACGACGGTACGGGTGGTGGCACGGGCCACGTCGGCCGGCGTCGGCTTGGCGTTGTACCCCTGGAACAGCGCAGTGAACGTCACGGCAATACCGAATACGAAGCTCTTGATAATGCTGCTGACCACGTCTCGGTTGACATCGACGCCGGCCTGCATCTGCGACCAGAAGGCACCTTCGTCGAGGCTGAGCAATTTCACGGCAACAAGGTAACTGCCCATGATGCCAACCGCCGAGAACACGGCCGCCAGCACCGGCATGGCGATGACGCCGCCCCAGAAACGCGGCGCCAGGACGCGCTGCACGGGATTGACCGCCATCATTTCCATGGCCGACAGCTGCTCGCCCGCTTTCATGAGGCCAATTTCCGCCGTCAGCGAGGTGCCTGCGCGGCCCGCGAACAGCAGCGCGGTCACGACCGGGCCCAGCTCGCGGATCAGCGACAGGGCGGTCAGCGAACCGAGCTTTTCCTCGGCGCCGAACTGGATCAGGTTGACATAGAACTGCAGGCCCAGCACCAGGCCGACGAACAGGCCGGAGACGATGGTGATGACCAGCGAGTAATTGCCGATGAAGTGGACTTGCTCGGAAATCAGCGACGGACGGCGGAAGGCCCCCGGCGAAAAACGCAGCAGATTGAAGAACGCGCGCGTGGCGAAGCCCAGGGCTTCGACGCCTTCGCGCGCGGTGCGGCCGGCCGCTTCCAGGAAACGCAGGATCATGGCTTGGCTCCCAGACCCAGGTCGTCGGCCAATTTCTTGCCGGGATAATGGAAGGGCACCGGGCCATCCGGTTCGGCGTTCACGAACTGTTTCACGTAAGGATCGGTCGAGACGCGCAGTTCTTCCGGCGTGCCTTCGGCCACGATCTTGCCGGCCGACATGAAGTACACGTAGTCGGCAATCGCGAAGGTTTCCTTGACGTCGTGCGAGACGAGGATCGAGGTCGAGCCGAGCGCATCGTTCAGGTTGCGGATCAGGTTGGCGGTGACGCCCATCGAGATCGGATCCAGGCCGGCGAAGGGCTCGTCGTACATGATGAGCTCGGGGTCGAGCGCGATCGCGCGCGCCACGGCCACGCGGCGCGCCATGCCGCCGGAAATCTCGCCCGGCTTGAGCTTATGGGCATTGCGCAGGCCGACGGCGTTCAGCTTCATCAGCACCAGGTCGCGGATCAATTCTTCCGACAAGTCGGTGTGCTCGCGCAGCGGGAAGGCGACGTTGTCGAAGATGGACAAGTCGGTGAACAGGGCGCCGAACTGGAACAGCATGCCCATGCGGCGGCGCAGGCGATACAGGCCATCGGTGCGCAGCTCGTGCACGACCTCGCCATTGACCCGCACCTGGCCGCGCTGCGGACGGATTTGTCCGCCGATCAGGCGCAGCACCGTGGTCTTGCCGCAGCCGGACCCACCCATGACGGCAATAAGCTTGCCGCGCGGGAAATCCATGCGCAGGTTCGACAGGATCTTGCGGTCGCCGTAGGCGAACTCCAGATCACGTATTTCTACAAGGTTAGACACAGGGGGTAGTTAGATTTGGGGAATCTCGTATTGTAGTGCAGAAACGGCAACCGCTGCTTGGGGCCCCTCGGTTTCCACCGGACTTGCGACGTGCAATTACAACACAAATAACCCAAAAGTCAGCTATTTAATGTTGTAAGTAATTGTTTTTGCTCAGATATGCATATATAACAACATTTCGATTCGTTGTCACACATCAACATTTCCTGAAATCAGCACTGCCGAAGGAAGATTGCCGACTTCGCTCGACCGGACTCTGCTGACCGTTATGGTGGCGAATTCGATATGTTCAAGCGGACAACTCGAAAACTCCTCAAGCTTGGCCATGCTCAACGCGTAAATAGTTCCGTAAGGAAATAATAGTGTCGCGTGATCACCACCCGCTGCTGCGCCAGGTCGGCGCGGTAACACACTATCCAGGAGTTTCCATACGCCACCAGCAAGCCGTCCTGTTTGCCCTTGCCCTGTTTGCCGCCGCTTCCGCGAATGCCGCCGCGTTCGCCGATGCAAGCTTCCAGCCCATCAGCATGGCCAAGCTGTCCCAGGTCCAGGGCGATTACCAGCTGTCGAACGGACACCGCGTTACCCTGGCCGAGTCGAACGGCCGCCTGTACGCCGTGCTGGGCAAACGCGACCGCCGCGAGTTGCTGGCCACGGGCGAGCATACCTTCAGCACGCGCGACGGCTCGCTGAAGCTGCAATTCCAGCCCCAGGCCGAGGGCGACCAGGTAGTGCTGACGGACAGCGGCAGCGCGGCGGACCGCGACCGGTCGCTGGCCCGGGTGTTCCAGGAAGCCCAGCGCAACAAGCACGCCTCGCTGCCGGCGCAAGGCGGCCGCTGAGCTTGCCCGAAACAAAGCGAAGCGCTCCCGTAAAGTAAAAAGGCACAGCGTCGCTGCTGTGCCTTTTTTATGTGCATGCCCGAAGGCGACGCCTCCTCAGCGCGGCAGGACGGACGAGCCCATCAGGAATTCATCCACCGCGCGCGCGCACTGGCGCCCTTCCCTGATCGCCCACACCACCAGCGATTGACCGCGGCGCATGTCACCGGCGACAAAGACTTTTGGAACCGAGGTCTGGTAAGCTTGCTCGCCCTCGACCGTCGCCTTGGTGTTGCCACGTGCATCTTTCTGCACACCGAAGGCATCCAGCACCTGCTGCACCGGCGACACGAAGCCCATCGCCAGGAAGACCAGGTCGGCCTTCATCTCGAATTCCGAGTTCGGCACCTCGACCATCTTGCCGTCCTTCCACTCGACGCGGCAGGCCACCAGTTTTTCCAGCTTGCCGTTCTTGCCCTCGAAGCGCTTGGTCGCCACCGCGAAGTCGCGCTCGCAGCCTTCCTCGTGCGAGGACGAGGTGCGCAATTTCGTCGGCCAGTAGGGCCAGACCAGGGGTTTGTTTTCCTGCTCGGGCGGCATCGGCATCAGTTCGAACTGGGCGATCGAGGCTGCGCCGTGGCGGTTCGAGGTGCCGACGCAGTCGGAACCGGTGTCGCCGCCGCCGATCACGACCACATGCTTGCCGGTGGCCTTGAGCTGGTCCTTCAATTTATCGCCGGCATTCACGCGGTTTTGCTGGGGCAGGAAGTCCATCGCGAAGTGCACGCCTTTCAGCTCGCGGCCGGGCACGGGCAAGTCGCGCGGCTGCTCGGCGCCGCCGGCCATCACCACGGCGTCGAATTCGGCTGCCAGGTCTTCGGGGAAGATGGTGTCGCGCGCCATGTTGCTGACGGCGGCCGGGAAGTCCTTGCCGATCAGCACGCTGGTGCGGAACCTTACTCCTTCCTCGCGCATTTGTTCGATCCTGCGGTCGATCAGGGTCTTTTCCATCTTGAAGTCGGGGATGCCGTAGCGCAGCAGGCCGCCGATGCGGTCACTCTTTTCGAAGACCGTCACATCGTGGCCGGCGCGCGCCAGCTGCTGGGCGGCGGCCAGGCCGGCGGGGCCGGAGCCGACCACGGCGACTTTCTTGCCGGTCTTGTGTGATGGCGGTTGCGGCACGACCCAGCCGTGATCCCAGGCGGTGTCGGCGATCTTGCGCTCGATCGACTTGATGCCGACCGGGTCGTTGTTGATGTTCAGGGTGCACGAGGCTTCGCAGGGAGCCGGGCAGATGCGGCCGGTCACCTCGGGGAAGTTGTTGGTCGAGTGCAGGTTGTCGATGGCGCCGCGGTAATTGCCGTGGTAGACCAGGTCGTTCCAGTCGGGGATCTGGTTGTTGACTGGGCAGCCGGTGTTGCAGAAGGGGATGCCGCAGTCCATGCAGCGTGCACCCTGCACCTTGGCTTGGGGGTCGCTCAGGGTGAGGACGAATTCCTTGTAGTTCTTGATGCGTGCGGCGGGGTCGAGGTATTGCTCTTCCTGGCGCTGAAATTCCATGAAGCCGGTGATTTTGCCCATGTTGCTGTTCCTTTGTTCTTTGCCGGGTGGTGGCCCGGTTGACTGCGCGGCTGCGCTAGCGTTAGTTGGACGCGTGGACGGCGACGCCGTCCACCCTACCGCGACGCATCGGTTTCATGATGCGTCGCGTGGGCAATCAAGCCGCGAGTTCGATCTTGTCGTTGGCTTCTTCCATGCTGCTGTTGTGCATTTCTTCGAGGGCGCGTTTGTAGTCGGTCGGGAAGACCTTCACGAACTTGGTGCGGCTGTTGGCCCAATCGTCGAGCAGGTTGCGGGCGCGGGTGGAGCCGGTGTGCTTGAAGTGGCGCTCGATCAGGCGGCGCAGGATCACTTCGTCGGATTCGCGCTCGGCGCCGCGGGTCTGGCTGTGCCAGCCAGAGATGTCGCCCTGCTCTTTCGTCGACACCACGCGCTCGAGGTTGACCATGGTCGTGTTGCAGCGGCTCTCGAATTCGTTCTTCGGGTCGTAGACATAGGCAACGCCGCCCGACATGCCGGCTGCAAAGTTGCGGCCGGTGTCGCCCAGCACGACGACGGTGCCGCCGGTCATGTATTCGCAGCCGTGGTCGCCCAGGCCCTCCACTACCGTGACGGCGCCCGAGTTGCGCACCGCGAATCGTTCGCCGGCCACGCCGTTGAAGAAGGCTTCGCCGGCAATCGCGCCATACAGCACCGTGTTGCCGACGATGATGTTGTCGACAGCCCAGCCGCGGAACTCGGTGTTCGGCCGCACGATGATGCGCCCGCCAGATAAACCCTTGCCGACGTAGTCGTTGCCTTCGCCCACCAGGTCGACCGTGATGCCGGCCGCCAGGAAGGCGGCGGCGGACTGGCCGGCCGTGCCTTGCAACTGGATGTGGATGGTGTCGTCCGGCAGCCCGGCATGGCCGTAGCGCTTGGCCACTTCGCCCGAGAGCATGGCGCCGACCGTGCGATTCACGTTCTTCACCGGCGAAATAAACGAGACGCGCTCGCCCTTCTCCAGTGCCTGCTTGGCCTGTGCGATCAATTTGTGGTCGAGCGCGCGGTCGAGGCCGTGGTCCTGGCCGCCGGTGTGGAACAAGTTACAGCGGTCATCGGTCTTCGGCTGGTAGAAGATATTGCTGAAGTCCAGGCCTTGCGCCTTCCAGTGCGACACCGCCTTCGATTTGTCCAGCAAATCGGCGCGGCCGATCAGTTCGTCGTAAGTGCGGATGCCGAGCTGGGCCATCAACTGGCGCGCTTCTTCGGCCACGAAGAAGAAATAGTTCACCACATGTTCCGGCTTGCCCTGGAACTTGGCGCGCAGCACCGGGTCTTGCGTGGCGACGCCGACCGGGCACGTGTTCAGGTGGCACTTGCGCATCATGATGCAGCCTTCGACCACCAGTGGCGCCGTCGCGAAACCGATCTCGTCGGCGCCGAGCATGGCGGCGATCACCACGTCGCGGCCGGTTTTCATTTGGCCATCGGCCTGCACGCGGATGCGGCTGCGCAGGCCGTTCAGCACCAGGGTCTGCTGGGTCTCGGCGAGACCCAGTTCCCATGGCGTGCCGGCATGTTTCACCGAAGACAGCGGCGAGGCGCCGGTGCCGCCGTCGTGGCCAGCCACCACCACGTGGTCGGCTTTCGCTTTCGAGACGCCGGCAGCGACCGTACCGATGCCGACTTCCGACACCAGCTTCACGGAAATCGAGGCGTTCGGGTTCGCGTTCTTCAGATCGTGGATCAGCTGGGCCAAGTCCTCGATTGAATAGATGTCGTGGTGCGGCGGCGGCGAGATCAGGCCCACGCCCGGCACCGAGAAGCGCAGCGAGGCAATGTATTCCGACACTTTGTGGCCTGGCAGCTGACCGCCCTCGCCCGGTTTTGCGCCCTGCGCCATCTTGATCTGGATCTGGTCGGCCGAATTCAGGTATTCGGCAGTGACGCCAAAGCGGCCCGAGGCCACCTGCTTGATCTTCGAGCGCAGCGAATCGCCTTCTTCGAGCGGGATATCGACCGCCACGCGGTCCGAACCCAGCACCGAGGCCAGCGTTTCTCCCTTGCTGATCTTGATGCCCTTGAATTCGTTCAGGTAGCGGCGCGGATCTTCACCGCCCTCGCCCGTGTTGCTCTTGCCGCCGATGCGGTTCATGGCAATCGCCAGCGTGGCGTGGGCTTCGGTCGAGATCGAGCCGAGCGACATGGCGCCGGTGGCAAAGCGCTTGACGATGTCCTTGGCCGGCTCGACTTCGTCGATGGCAATGGCTTTCGACGGGTCGATCTTGAACTCGAACAGGCCGCGCAAGGTCAGGTGACGGCGCGTTTGCTCGTTGATGAGCTGGGCGTATTCTTTATACGTGTTGAAGCTGTTGGCGCGGGTGGCGTGCTGCAGCTTGGCAATCGCATCCGGCGTCCACATGTGGTCTTCGCCGCGCACGCGGAAGGCGTATTCGCCGCCGGTGTCGAGCGCATGCGCCAGCAGCGGGTCGGCGCCGAAAGCCAGGTTGTGCAGGCGCAGCGCTTCTTCCGCCACTTCGAACAGGCCAATGCCTTCCACCGTCGACGAGGTGCCGCGGAAATATTTATCGACAAGCGATTTGTTCAGGCCAACGGCCTCGAAGATCTGCGCGCCGCAATACGACATGTAGGTAGAGATGCCCATCTTCGACATCACCTTCATCAAGCCCTTGCCGATGGCCTTGGTGTAGTTGGCCATGGCCGTGTCCGGCGCCATTTCGTGCGGCAGGTGCTGGGCCAGGTCGGCCAGGGTTTCCAGCGCCAAATACGGGTGCACGGCTTCCGCGCCATAGCCCGCCAGCAAGGCGAAGTGGTGGGTTTCGCGGGCCGAGCCGGTTTCCACCACCAGGCCGGTCGAGGCGCGCAGGCCGCGCATCACCAGGTGCTGGTGGATGGTGGAGGTGGCCAGCAGGGCCGGGATCGCCACCATGTCGCCGGACAGCGCGCGGTCGGAGACGACCAGGATATTGTGGCCGGACTTCACTGCGTCCACCGCTTCCGCGCACAGCGAGGCCAGCGAGGCTTCGATGCCCTCTTTGCCCCAGGCAAGCGGATAGCAGATATTCAGCTCATACGACTTGAACTTGCCGCCGGTATGGATGCTGATGTTGCGCAGGCGCGCCATGTCGTTGAAGCCGAGCACGGGCTGCGACACTTCCAGGCGCATCGGCGGGTTCACGTTATTCGTGTCGAGCAGGTTCGGCTTCGGTCCGATGAAAGAGACCAGCGACATGACCATGCTTTCGCGGATCGGGTCGATCGGCGGATTGGTCACCTGGGCAAACAATTGCTTGAAGTAGTTGTAGAGCGGCTTGAGCTTGTTCGACATCACCGCCAGCGGCGAGTCATTGCCCATGGAACCAGTCGCTTCTTCGGCCAGCACGGCCATCGGCGCCATCAGGAACTTCAGGTCTTCCTGGGTATAGCCGAAGGCTTGCTGGCGGTCGAGCAGCGTGATCGCCGCTTTTTCGCCCTGGGCCGGAGTATCCTTCACGCGGTGCTGCGCCAGCTGCGATTCGCTCAGCTTGATTTCGTTCAGCTTGATGCGCACCGACTTGATCCACGCCTTGTAGGGCTTGGCGTTCGCATAGGTGTCCTTCAGTTCCTTGTCGTCGATGATGCGCCCTGCTTCCAGGTCGATCAGGAACATTTTTCCTGGCTGAAGGCGCCATTTCTTGACGATGCGCGATTCCGGGATCGGCAGCACGCCCGATTCCGAGGCCATGACCACCAGGTCGTCTTCGGTGACGACATAGCGCGCCGGGCGCAGGCCGTTGCGGTCCAGGGTGCCGCCGATGTGGCGGCCGTCGGTAAACGCCATGGCCGCCGGGCCATCCCAGGGCTCCATCATGGCCGCGTGGTATTCGTAGAAGGCCTTGCGGTTCTCGTCCATCGACGTGTGGTTTTCCCAAGCCTCGGGAATCATCATCATCATCGCCTGGGCGATCGGGTAGCCGGCCATCACCAGCAGCTCCAAGGCATTGTCGAAGCAGGCGGTGTCGGACTGGCCTTCGTAGATCAGCGGGAACAATTTGTTCAGGTCGTCGCCGAGGACGGCCGACTTCATCATGCCTTCACGTGCGCGGGTCCAGTTGAAGTTGCCCTTCACGGTGTTGATTTCGCCGTTATGTGCGATCAAGCGGTAGGGGTGCGCCAGTGGCCATTCCGGGAACGTGTTCGTGGAAAAGCGCTGGTGCACCAGCGCCAATGCCGATACGCAGCGTGGGTCTTGCAAATCCTTGAAGTAGACGCCGACCTGGTCGGCCAGCAGCAAGCCCTTGTAGACAATTGTGCGCGCCGACATCGAGGGCACGAAGAATTCCTTGCCGTGCAAGAGTTTCAGGGCCTGGATGGCGTGGCCGGAGGACTTGCGGATCACGTACAGCTTACGCTCGAGGGCGTCGGTGACCATGATGTCCGGGCCGCGGCCGATGAAGATCTGGCGGATCACCGGTTCCTTGGCGCGCACGGTGGGCGACATCGGCATGGTCTCGTCGACCGGCACGTTGCGCCAGCCCAGCACGACCTGCCCTTCGATGCGCACGGCGCGCTCGATTTCTTGTTCGCAGGCGATGCGCGAGGCGTGTTCCTTCGGCAGGAACACCATGCCGACGCCGTACTCGCCGGGTGGCGGCAGCTCAACGCCGCCCTTCGCCATCTCGTCGCGGAAATACTGGTCGGGAATCTGGATCAGGATGCCGGCGCCATCGCCCATCAGGGCATCGGCCCCGACGGCGCCCCGGTGGTCCAGGTTCTTCAGGATCATCAGCCCCTGGTCGATGATGGAATGGCTCTTGTTGCCCTTGATATGGGCGATGAAACCGACGCCGCAGGCATCGTGTTCATTGGCGGGATCGTACAAACCTTGGGCAATCATACTCGGCTCTCCACAACTTTTTCAGGGGGTGAAGGCCGAGAATAGTGCAATGCAGCAGACGCATCAAGCAGAATAATGAGGGTCGGAGTCGAATTAAATGATGACTTGGACCTTCCCGATTTAATGAGGGACAGGTCAAATAATGCGTTTTGTGTCGTTCTTTATTTGCAGCAAGCGCTTCTCATGAGCAGAAAATTGCGATCTCTTGTTTCGGGTTCAGGCTGCTGGAAGTTCGGGTTTACGGACAGGACGTCCACGCTTGGCTGGCAGGATGCGGCGTCCTGTCTTCTGTTCAAGCGCCGTCTTGAAGGCTTGCGTGCCCAGTGGCTGGCCTTTCTGGACGCTGGAAGCGATCAGCGCCAGCTCGTCAGGTGCGATGCCTTGCTGTATTAAATCGGTATAGGCTGCTTCGCGCTGGAAGGGGGTATTGCCGAGTGCCCAGAACAGGGCGTGGTCGGTGATCACCGGATCGGGGCGCAGGCCGGCGTGGTGCGGATAGCTGGACCAGGCGTACTGGCCGGGTTCCATGGCCTGGCCTGCGCGCGTGGGCGCCAGTTCGATGAAGCGGCTGCACATCAGGAAATGGCGGTCGGTATCGACCACGGCAGTGCGGAAGCGGCCTTCGAACAGGCCGCCGGCGCGGGCGTACCTGGCGTTGTACCAGGGGACGTAGAGGCGGCCGATCTTTTGCATCATCGCGGCCAGGCTGTCTTCGTCTGGCGGGGTGGCGAGCAGGTGCAGGTGGGTGGGGAGCAGGGCGTAGGCGTGGATCGCCACCTGGTAGAAGCGGGCGGCTTCCTTCAGCCAGACGAGAAATTGCGCGTAGTCTTCGTCGGCGCGGAAGATCAGCTGCGGGTCATTGGCGCGCTGCAGGATATGGTGCGGTTGCTTGGGAAGGATGAGGCGGGGCTGGCGGGCCATGGCGGGGGCAGAAACGGTTTCGGTAACGTATTCTAGCGCCCCGTCACTGATCTGTCCCTATTTATCAAGCCAGAATGCAAAAATCGGATTGACTCTGTCCCCGTAGAGGATGTGAAAAAATTGTCAGGGCAAGGCGCCGAGTCGAAGACAGTACGAGCGTACGGCGAGATGAGGCAACGCAGCCATGGCGATTTTTTCACATCCTCGTAGGGTGGGCACTTGTGCCCACGCGGTACGACATGTGCAGGTTGAAACGATTTTTCGACCGTGGAAATGATGTACCGCGTGGGTTCAAGAACCCACCCTACAACTGCAAAATTCACCCTACCTTCAGGCCAGGGTAAATCCAGCCGACAGGCTGTACCCTTCACCATACGCACTGCGCAGCGGCAGATCCTGCCCCAGCCCGGTACGCGCCTTCTTGCGCAGGCGGTACACCAGCATGTCCACGCGCCGGCTCGCATCCGGGTCGTCGCCCCCCATGCCGGCGACGATGGTCGCGCGCGGCACGGGCCGGGTGTTAATGGTCAACAGGTGCAGGAAATTGAATTCCTTCTCGGTGAGATCAATCACCTTGCCGCCCAGCTCCAGCTGACGCGCACTGACGCGCAAGGTCCACTTGCTCGGCAGCGGCGCCGGTTCGGCCGGGCGCACGCGGCGGCCCAGGGCCTCGATGTGGGCTGCCAGTTCCGGGAACTTGATCGGCTTGGTCAGATAGTGGTCGGCGCCCAGTTGCAGGCCGAGGATGCGGTTGTCGAAGGCGACGCGCCCGGTCAGCACCAGCAGCCCGATCTCGGGATACAGCTGGCGCATGCGCGGGATGACGGTAAAGCCGTCTTCGTCGGGCAGGCCCAGGTCGAGCACCACCACGGCGGCCGGGGTGCGCGTGAGCGCGGCCCACATTTCGCTGGCGGAGGTGGCCACCGTCACGTCGTGGTCGAGTTCGCGCAGGAAATCGGCCATGTCGCCGGCATAGTCGCCGTTGTCTTCAACAATCAGTATCTGGGTCATGGGTGGGCCACGTTCATTGTTTTACTTGTGCCTGCCTGTTGCGGCAGGGTCGTCGCCCGCGGGTTGCGGGGGAGGTTCGCTACCGGGCGCCGGCCGGGACAGCGTTTTCCCGGCGCCGGCAAGCGGCAGCCAGATGCGGAATTCGGCGCCGCCGGGGGCCGGCGATACCAGGTTCAGCACGCCGCCATGCACTTCCACGATCGAGCGCGCCATGTACAAGCCCAGGCCGCTGCCGGGCAGGCCCTCGGCATTCCGGCCGCGGAAGAACTTGTCGAAGATGCGCGCCTGTTCCTCCAGCGGCACGCCGGCGCCATGGTCGCGCACCGCCAGTTCGATGCCGCTGGCCGCCAGGCGCCCGCGCAGCAGGATGGGCGTGGCCTCGGGCGAAAACGCAATCGCATTGTCCACCAGGATCTTCAGCGCCAGGCGCATGCCGTCCGGCTTGCAGCGCAGGGCGTCGGGTAATTCGCCGACCTCGACGCTGGCGACGCGGCCGGCGGCGCGCACCTGCGCCGCCGCTTCGTCCAGCAGTTCGCGCGGCGCCACCGAGGTCGGCTTGCGCTCGACGCCGATCTCGGCCATGCGATCCGGCGAGAGATAGTCGTCGAGCATGGCGATCAGGCGGTCGGTGGCCAAGGCAATCTTGCGGTAGCGCTGGCGCGTCGGCTCGTCGGCATCCTGGCAGGTTGCTTCCAGGCGCTGCACGGCGCCGTCGATGGTCGACAGCGGGGTGCGGAATTCGTGGTTCAGCATGCTGGCAAAATGCTTGCGCTCGGCTTCGCGCTGGCGCCGCGCCGACAGATCGCGCACCTGGCCGACCAGCGTCACCGGTTCGCCTGCGGCGTCGCACAGCAGGGCCGAGATGACTTCCACCGGCACCATGTAGCCGTGCGCGCCGCGCAGTTCGGTTTCGCGCACCAGGCGCAGGCGGCTGCGGTCGCCGCCGCGCAGGCGCCGGATCCGCGCCGGCATCCCGGCGCACAGCGCGGCCAGCGCGCTGCCCGGGTCGCCGAGCTGGGCGGCGATGTCGGCAGGGCTGTATCCCAGCAATTGCTCGATTGCGGGGCTGAGGTAGCGCAGGGCGCCGCTGGCGCAATCGATGCTGAACGCGATGTCGCCGCCGATCTCGGCGATAACACGGAACTGCTCGGCCAGTTCCGCACCGGCCGCGCCGGAACAGTCAAGGCTGGCACTGCAATTCATTCCATACCATCCAATCAGAGAGTCATGCACGAGGGCAATATCGAGCCCGCGAGCGAGTATATCGCTGCAACTGCTTGTTTGTATAGGTAAGCGTTGTAGCGCTATCGTTTAACTAAAATTGCCGATTTTTTAAATTGATTAAATATTGTTAAATCAAGGTCCCTTACCGCCGAATCCTATTCGCTTTGCATAGCTTTACCTGCCTGAATCATGCAAACACGCCGTTCCAGTGAAAACGCCCGCTGGCAGCGGGCGTCTTCATCTACTTCTGGTTGCTTACTGTTCGTCGAGCGGCGCAAAGATGGCTTGCAGATCTTCCTGCGTCAACGCCATCTTCTGCGATTCGCCTTCGGCCAGGATCGACTGCGCCAGCTCCGACTTCTTCTGCTGCAGCTGCTGGATCTTTTCTTCCAGCGTGCCCTTGGCGATCAACTTGTACACGAACACCGGCTTGTCCTGCCCGATGCGCCAGGCGCGGTCGGTGGCCTGGGCCTCGGCCGCCGGGTTCCACCACGGGTCGTAGTGGATGACCGTATCGGCCGCGGTCAGGTTCAGGCCGACACCGCCCGCCTTCAGGCTGATCAGGAAGATCGGCACCGCGCCTTGCTGGAAGGCGGCCACCTGGGCCGAGCGGTCGCGCGTTTCGCCGGTGAGGATGGCGTAGCGGATGCCGCGCGCCGCCAGTTCTTCCTCGATCAGGCCGAGCATGCTGGTGAACTGCGAGAACACCAGGATCTTGCGGCCTTCTTCCAGCAAGTCGTCGACCATCTGCATCAGGTCGGTCAGCTTGGCGGACACGGCGGCCGTGTTCTTCTTCGACGGCATGGCTTTCACCAGGCGCGGGTCGCAGCAGACCTGGCGCAGTTTCAGCAGCGCTTCCAGGATCACGATCTGGCTGCGCGCCACGCCCTTGCGGTCGATTTCCTCGCGCACCTTCTTGTCCATCGCCAGGCGCACGGTTTCGTACAGATCGCGCTGCGGGCCGGACAGTTCGATGCGGCGCACGACTTCGGTCTTTTCCGGCAATTCCTTGGCCACATTGTCCTTGGTACGGCGCAGCAGGAAAGGACGGATGCGGCGGTTCAGCAGCATGCGCCGCACCGGGTCGTCCTGGCGCTCGATCGGATGGCGGAACTGGGTGTTGAAGGTCTTTTCCTCGCCCAGCAGGCCTGGCAGCAGGAAGTGGAATTGCGACCACAATTCGCCCAGGTGGTTTTCCAGCGGGGTGCCGGTCAGGCACAGGCGGTGGCGGGCATTCAGCGACCCGGCCGTCTGCGCCGCCTTCGAGCGCGTGTTCTTGATGTAGTGCGATTCGTCGAGGATCACCAGGTGGTACTCGTGCTCGCGCAGCTTTTCCTCGTCGCGCGGCAGCAGGGCGTAGGTGGTCAGCACGATGTCGGCCTGCTCGATCTGGTCGAACATGTCCATGCGTTCTTTACCTTGCAGCAGCAGCACCTTCAGGCTGGGGGCGAAGCGTGCGGCTTCTTCCTGCCAGTTGGTCATCAGGCTGGTCGGCGCGATGACCAGGGCCGGACGGGTCAGGCGGCCGGCTTCTTTTTCCGTCAGGATGTGGGCCAGGGTCTGCACGGTTTTACCAAGACCCATGTCGTCGGCCAGGATGCCGGCCAGGTCGTATTCGCGCAGGAACTGCATCCACGACAAGCCGTCGAGCTGGTAGTCGCGCAGGGTGGCTTGCAGGCCGGCCGGGGCGGCGACTTTTTTCACGGCGCCGAACTGGCTCAGCTTGCGGCCGGTTTCGCGCAATTGCTCGCCGCCAAACCAGCGCAGCTCCAGGCCGCGCGCCAGTTCTTCCAGGCGGCTGGCATCGAGCGTCGACAGGCGCACCTTACCTTTGATCTTGTCGTTGAAATACAGTTCGCCGAGCGTGGACAGGATGGGCTTGACGCGGTTCCAGGGCAGGGCCACGCGCACGCCTTCCGGCAACGTCGCCAGCATCTGGTCGGCTTCGCCATGGGCGGCCAGCACGGCCGGGTCGAAGTCCATCGGCGCGTTGCGGATGAGCTGCACCAGCACCGGCAGCAGTGGCACGCGCTTGCGGTTGACCACGATGCCCAGTTCCAGCTCGAACCAGGCTTTACCTGCTTCCTCGGGCTCGTCGATCTCGGCATACCAGTCTTCCACCGGGACCACGTCGTAGCGGTATTTGTTCGATTTTTGCAGGTGCCAGCCGACATCCGAGAGGGCGTCGAGATCGGCTTCGGCAAAGCGCAGCCAGTGCGCCTGGCTGTCCAGCTGCAAGGCGCCGGCCACGCCGGACAAGGGCGTGGTGGCGGGCTTGCGGAAGCCGAGCTCGGCCAGTTTATCGAGGGCCGCGGCTTCGGCCTCGGCATTGCGCTCGATGATCTCGGTGACGTCGCCGATCTGGCGCACCACGCGCTGGGCCGGGTCGAAGGAAACGCGCTGGCCGTCGTAGTCGAAGGAGAGCACGGCGAAATCCTGCCAGCGCTGGGTGCCGGTATCGGCCAGGGCCACGGAGTCGAGCAGCAGGAAGGGTTGCGGCGCGACGTCGGTGCGCAGGCGCTGGGTCAGCGGCTGGGGCAGGGGCATCAGTTCTTGCAGGCCATGGGCCAGCAGCAGTTGCGAGACGCGCTTTTTATCGTTGCCGGTGAGGATAGGCGCCTGGGCGACCAGGGCTTGCAGCTCGGCCAGCGAAATATCCACACCACCACGGTTCAGTTCCAATGGGCCGCAGGACAGATTGTCGATGTACCAGGGCGGATCGGTCGGCAGCATGTAGTCGATCAGGTCGGCGCCCGGGTGATTCGCGCCGTTCGCCGGTTCCACCGACCAGCCCAGCTTGGCCGCGCGGCCCTCGTCGCGCCAGGCCAGGTTGGCCTGGCGGGTCGGGCCGGCTTGCAGCGGATACACGAGGCCGTTCGACATGTCTTGCCAGGAATTCGCCCACAACAGTTTGCCCTGTTTCAGCAGCATCTCCAGCAGGATCGCACCGACTTTGCCCTTGGGCTCGGTGGCGCTGGTGCTTTGCGAAGCGCCACTGCGCATGGCGATGAAGAAACGCACCAGGTCTTCGTCTTCACCTTCCAGGTAGGCCGGCGGGGCGGACAGCAGGGAGAACACCTCGTTCACCGGGCTGGCGGCGGCGACTTCGCCGTTCGGACGCAGGCGCGCCTTGCACAGGCAGACGGCCACGTGGCGGCCGCCGCTGGTCGGGGCCATGACATAGACAAACTTGTACTGGACGGCCTTTGGATCGGCGACTTCGACGATCAGCTTCGGTTGCGGATGGGCGGCTGCTTCGACCCGTTGCAGCCAGGTTGTCACGGGTGCAGGCAAGGCAGGAGCGCGTGCCGGCGTCGCACGCGGCGCGGGGGCGTCACTTGCGTGTTCGCGTGGGAAATCAACTGTGTGCATGGGGCCCTGGGGTCTGTGTGAAAAAGAACAACAACAGACATTATCTCTCATACGGACGGTTCAGTTTTGTTCGGAATCGCACGTAGTCTGGAAATCTTTACGCAGTGAAATTTTATAGATCGATGCTCTCACTCCCTCGATGTTCTCAGCCGATGAAAATTCGTTGCAAACCAGTCATGTGGTGCAGTTACATCAACTTCCGACATGTCTATCGCGGCATGGTCACGGAGAAGTTCTGAGATGTCTCATTTATGCAATACCTGCCACCATCCGCAGCGATCTGCTACTAGGGTGCCAGACAAACCGTTGCGGTGCTGGTCAAGCAGGGGTTGCTGAAGAAGGTCAGCGGCAGGACCGTCGCAAGGCCTTTGGATTGACGGTCAACAGTAGATAGGTGCTGAGTAAGAGGTACAGCAGTTGGTCATCAAGATGCGTAATAGATGACTTGCATGTGGCTGCTTCGGACCAGTATGCGAGAAGCGCGCCCGGTACGTCCTGGGCGACTTCGAAGCGCATGACTTGGAAAAACGAGATTAGCACGGGAAATCTACTCAGCAGCCCAAACTATAGAAGACGACTCCCCGTCAACTGGTAGACGAAGACGGAGCGGGGGAATGAGCACGCGCCCGACCATTAAAGACCATCTCGATATAGGCGTCGTTCTGCCAATCCTCATAACCAAGCAGGGACCCTTCCATGCGCTCAAACCCCTCACCCCAGCCAGAAAATATCGCGGTTTTCTTTAACAACATGTATGCATGAATACGCCAGTCTTCACCCTCGTTGGCGTAAAGCACAAATCTAGTTTTGGCGCCTCTCGCATCAGCAATGACACACTCGAAAGCTACAAATAAGCCCGCCTCAACGTAGGGAGCAAAAAAGCGCTCCGGAATCAACTCAAAGTCAGGGTTTGAAGGAAACCTCTCACAAAACACAGCGAGCGGCTTCTCATCCTTGAGCATGAGCCAAAGCTCCCTATTGGTGTGCACCCTGTAGGGCAGGTCATCAGTGATTCTCCATGAACGCAAGCGCGCTTCTCCGCAAGCACCTTCAAATGGAATTCCAAAATGGTTTCCAAGCTGGTCAAGGTTGCGCTGAGCGAGGTCGTAAGTGCGAGAGGGGTGAAAGCTTCCTCCCTCGGGATTTACAATATTGCTCAAAACCACAACATCAGATGTTTCAATCGTGAACTCATCACAAACACATCCAGTATCGTGATCCACGAATTCAACAACAAACCTCTTCAGCATGGCAGCCATCCCATTCTCAATTGCCATCAAATTTTCCGTGCTCACGGCACAGCAACGTTGGCCGGAATACTCCACCACAATGGCGGCGCCAATGAAGGAAGCATACGAACACCGTGGTTCAAAAGGTAGGAACTCGGGAAATCAGCATCCGGTCTGACATTCGAACACGAGTTCTGCATTAGCCCTCATTTTTGCTTTTTCCCCACACTTATTCTTAAGCACGCCATATTAGGGAGAACGCTGAAATCGGCTTCTGCAGTTGGAAATTATTGCTTCCCGGATTGATGTCAATAGTCGAGTTACCAAGATTGATAACGCTGCCAAAGAACAGAATCGATAAAAGCTTGAACATGTGGGATCTTAAGTATTTTTAAAAACGTATCTGGCGGAAATGGATGATCAGCAGTAATAATGCAATGATAAGTGGTCCGAGCATGATGGCATACCCTTGCAAGCTCGCTAAGAATTCCGTGGCGTTGCTTTCGACGGGTTTCGATGTTGGAAAAACGCTTGCCAGAAAAAGATAAAATCTCCAAACATGAACTGCCCATGCTGCACTTAGGAGAACAAGGCCAACTTTAAAAAACAAAATAAATTTTCTCATTTTCCTCACCATACAAAATCGTCATCGACCAGCTTGCGTCGAACCGTCAGCATGGCAAGCACACTTGCCTAGCCTTTTCCTGGTGGGCTCTTACCAATGAAGAGGCCCTGCCTGAAATCGCACCTGACCCGTTTATGCTTGTGCACCTATTATCCGCGGCGATTTTCCCGGCTATATGCAACCTCTTCCCTGATATGCTGAGCCCGTACTGTATCGATTTTCTCGAGTTCCACTACGAGTGAATCGATTTCCTTGTCAATTTCAGCATCCGTCGTGTCATCCAGCAGCATATAAACCAGCGCCGCCTTTGCCTCAGCATGCGGGCATTGTGCTGCCAGGCGCAGCCAATAATTCGCATGATCACTCTGGTTAAGCGCAAAAAGGAAGTGCTGGGCCAAATTGTAGGCAGCGTAGCAGTTTCCATTTTTCGCTGCCTGTCTGGTCTCGTCTAGCTTACCTTCTGGGATAAGAAAGGCTGTAGCTGAACTCTGCGCGACATCATTTACTCTCAACTCTGGAAAGGATAAAAATGCACCGCAACAAAGGCCTATAAACAGGATACTTCGCAGATAGAATCGAATTCCTTTCATTTTTCCATAAGAGATTCTGTATTCGAACAACAATGGCATGGCAATTTCGATCCGACCGTAGATTTCATTTGGCTAGAAGTATGATTCATCGCTACCACCCTGGAACGCCCGGCACCCTGTGAATCCGAGCAAGACCACATGTTTCATTGAGCGTTCCCTGGATAATGGATAAACATCATTAGTCATGCAAGATGGCGGTCTGGCATGAGCATCCATGGCAGAATCTGGTCTCTTTAGCCACGAAGCGATGAAGAATGGCCAAGCGTTGAATAGAAAAAATGAGGGATAGGTGCTCAGCAGGCACGCCAGTATGAACCACATACCCGGCATCGCAAACTGGCTTCCAGTAGTCCGGCGCAGAATATCGAACTTGATAAAAGCTGCCTACCCTGCACTTGCCGCAATGTTTTCCATGAAGGCCCCCTGAGTTCTCAGCTCAACAAATACATTCAATGCGTATCGATTGTCTCGACACTTGGCTTATTAGTAAAGCAATATCGTGCCAATGACTGCCACGCCAACCCCAAGCTTAAGGATGAGGCCGTGTCCGAATGTCAGACCTGACCCCGGCTGTTGGTGGCGGATGTCAAGACTAGCGTTCTTGTGGCAGTTGCGTATCATTGCCCGCCTGACCCACGGATTCCTGCCCCATGCTGCCCTCCATCGAACAACGCCTCGCCATTGAACTTGCCGCCAAGCCGGCCCAGGTTGCCGCCGCCATTGCCCTGCTCGACGAGGGCGCCACCGTGCCCTTCATCGCGCGCTACCGCAAGGAGGCCACCGGCGGCCTCGACGACATCCAGCTGCGCCTGCTGGAAGAACGCCTGCGCTACCTGCGCGAGCTGGAAGACCGGCGCGCGGCGATCATTGAATCGATCACCGAACAGAACAAGATGACGCCGGCGCTGCTGGAGTCGATCGCCCTGGCCGAGGACAAGACCCGCCTCGAAGACCTGTACCTCCCTTACAAGCAGAAGCGCCGCACCAAGGCCCAGATCGCGGTCGAAGCCGGCCTGGCGCCGCTGGCCGACGCGCTGCTGGCCGATCCGGCACTGAATCCGGAAGAAGTCGCCGCCCAATACCTGCGCGAGGCCTTCAGCAATGCCGACGGCGTGAACAACCCAGGCGTGCCCGACACCAAGGCCGCCCTGGACGGCGCGCGCCAGATCCTGATGGAGCGCTTTGCAGAAGACGCGACCCTGCTGCAATCGCTGCGCGAATACGTGCAGGAGCACGGCGTGGTCGATTCCAAGGTGGTCGACGGCAAGCAGGACGAAGGCGAGAAGTTCGCCGACTATTTCGATTACTCGGAACCGCTGGCGAATGTGCCCTCGCACCGCGCGCTGGCCCTGATGCGCGGCCGCCGCGAAGGCATTCTCGACGTGACCCTGCGCCTGGACACTGAAGCCGAAAAACCAAAATGGGATGCGCCGCACAACCCCTGCGAGAGCCGCATCGCCGCGCGCTTCGGCATCAAGGGCCAGGGCCGTCCGGCCGACAAGTGGCTGCTCGACACCGCGCGCTGGACCTGGCGCGTGAAGAGCTTCATGTACATCGACACGGAACTGATGGGCGCCCTGCGCGAAAAGGCCGAGCAGGATGCGATCGGCGTCTTCGCGCGCAACCTGAAAGCCCTGCTGCTGGCCGCGCCGGCCGGCCAGCGCGCCACCATGGGCCTGGACCCGGGCCTGCGCACCGGCGTCAAGGTGGCCGTGGTCGACGCCACCGGCAAGGTGGTCGACACCGCCACCATCTACCCGCACCAGCCGCGCAACGACTGGGACGGTGCGCTGCACGTGCTGGGCCAGCTGGCGGCCAAGCACAATGTGTCGCTGGTCTCGATCGGCAACGGCACCGCTTCGCGCGAGACCGACAAGCTGGCGCAAGACCTGATCAAGGCGCGTCCGGAGCTCAAGCTGACCAAGATCGTGGTCTCGGAGGCGGGCGCCTCGGTGTATTCGGCGTCCGAATTCGCCTCGCGTGAATTGCCGGACATGGACGTGTCGATCCGCGGTGCGGTGTCGATCGCACGCCGCCTGCAAGACCCGCTGGCCGAACTGGTGAAGATCGATCCGAAGTCGATCGGCGTCGGCCAGTACCAGCACGACGTGTCCCAGACCCAGCTGGCGCGCTCGCTCGACGCCGTGGTCGAGGACTGCGTGAACGCGGTGGGCGTGGACGTGAACACGGCTTCGGCGCCGCTGCTGGCGCGCGTGTCGGGCTTGTCGAGCAGCGTGGCGCAGAGCATCGTCAGCTACCGCGACATGCAGGGCGCGTTTGCCTCGCGCGCAGCGCTGAAGAAGGTGCCGCGTTTGGGTGAGAAGACCTTCGAGCAGGCGGCTGGCTTCCTGCGCGTGGTGGGCGGCGAGAATCCGCTCGATGCGTCGGCGGTGCACCCGGAATCCTACCCGGTGGTGCAGAAGATCCTGGGCGACGTCGGGCGCGAGATGAAGGCGGTGATCGGCGACGCTGCCCTGATCAAGAGCCTGAACCCGGCCAAGTATGCGGACGACAAATTCGGCGTGCCGACCGTGAGCGACATCCTGAAGGAACTGGAAAAGCCGGGCCGCGACCCGCGTCCGGAGTTCACCACGGCCACCTTCAAGGAAGGCGTGGAAGAGATCAGCGACCTGCGTCCGGACATGATCCTGGAAGGCGTGGTTACCAACGTGGCGGCGTTCGGCGCCTTTGTCGATATCGGCGTGCACCAGGATGGGCTGGTGCACATCTCGGCGCTGTCGAATACCTTCGTGAAGGATCCGCACACGGTGGTCAAGGCGGGGCAGGTCGTGAAGGTGAAGGTGCTGGAAGTCGACCCCAAGCGCAAGCGCATCGCGCTGACCATGCGTTTGACCGACAGCGCGCCGCAAGCCGGTGCGCAGCCGCAGCAGCGTGGCGACCGCGACGACCGCAAGCGCGTGGCCCAGCACCAGAACCGCCAGGAACGCGCGGCGCCGGCAGCGGGCGGCAATGCGATGGCGGCGGCGTTCGCCAAGCTGAAGAAATAAGCATGCTCGCCTGCGCGCCCTGCGATCCAGACGCCGCTGCCGCGCGCGCGCTGATCGCGCAACTCGATGCGGCGCTGTCCGCCATCTGCGGCGACAGCGGATCGAAATCGTTCGACGCGAACGACGTGCGCGGGCCGCGCTCAGTGTTTTTGGTGGCGCAGGATGCGGCCGGCGTTGCCGTCGGCTGCGGCGCGCTGCGGCCGCTCGAGGGCGCGCTTGAGGCCGATATCGCGGAAGTGAAGCGGATGTATGCGCGGCCCGGGAGCGGGGCGGGTGTGCAGCTGCTGGGCGAACTGGAACGGCAGGCTTCAGCGTTTGGCTACCGCGCCATCTGGCTCGAGACGCGCAAGGTGAACGGGCGCGCGGTGGCGTTCTATGAAAAGCACGGCTACCGGGTCATTCCGAATTACGGCAAGTATGTCGGACGCGAGGATGCCATCTGCCTCGGCAAGGTGCTGGCTACCGGGATTTCGTAGGGTGGGCACTTGTGCCCACGCGGTCTCACCCTTTGCTATTTGGCGGCGCTGTTTCGACCACTCAACCGTGGTACCGCGTGGGCTCGAGAGCCCACCCTAGGACAGACGCAGCCGCCGGTTCATCACCCAAAGAACTGCGCCAGCTCCGGCACCCGCTTGACCAAAATCCCGACGAAATACAGCGCCAGGCAGCCCAGGCCGATATAGTTCATGCGCCGGCGCGTCATGGCCGGCACGCCGGTGCGCTTGATGTGCAGGGCGTCGTGCAGCAGCACCGCAGCGTACACCGTCAGCGCCAGCCCGGTCAGGAACACCCCGGCGCCATCGCCACGAATGCCGCTGACGAGGTCGAACACACCGATGAAGCCGAGCACTGCGGCCAGCACGAGATTGAAGCCTGCCGAAGGCCCGGCGGAGGGACGTTGTTGTTGCATGAGCATGAAGTTCCGAGTGAAATCCCGGCGATGATACCCGAAGCTGTCGCCCCACCGAAACAAGCGGCCGCCAAGCCCGCCCCGGGCCGCACCGCGACAGTGGAATTCTTATAGAATGTCGCCATCCAACCCATTTACCTCCGAAGGCAGAATCACATGAGCGACGTACAAACCTGGATCAAAGACACCGTGACCAACACCCCGGTCGTGCTGTTCATGAAGGGCACCGCGCAGTTCCCGCAATGCGGCTTCTCGGGCCGCGCCATCCAGATCCTGAAAGCCTGCGGCGTCGATAACATCGCCACCGTCAACGTGCTGGAAGATCCGGACGTGCGCCAGGGCATCAAGGACTACTCGAACTGGCCAACCATTCCCCAGCTGTACGTGAATGGCGAGTTCATCGGCGGCTCGGACATCATGAACGAGATGTTCGATTCCGGCGAACTGCAAGCCATGTTCCAGAAGTAATGACCGAAAAACGACCACGCCGGATCATTGTCGCCATCACCGGCGCGACCGGCGCGGTCTACGGCGTGCGCCTGCTCGGGCGCCTCGGTGCCGTGCCCGGCGTCGAGACCCACCTGGTGCTGTCCGACGCCGCTGGGCTCACCCTGCACCAGGAAGTCGGCCTGCAACGGCGCGACGTCGAAGCCCTGGCCCACGTCGTCCACAAGAACCGCGAAATCGGCGCAACAATCGCCAGCGGCTCGTTCCAGACCGACGGCATGGTGATTGCGCCCTGTTCGATGAAGACCCTGGCGGCCGTGGCCCATGGCCTGGCGGACAACCTGGTCGCGCGTGCGGCCGACGTGGTCCTGAAGGAACGCCGGAGATTGATCATGATGGTGCGCGAAACGCCGCTGAACCTGGCGCACCTGCGCAATATGACGGCCGTGACCGAAATGGGCGGCATCGTGTTTCCGCCCCTGCCCAGCTTTTACCACCGGCCGGCGAGCATCGAGGAGATGGTCGACCACACCCTGGACCGGGTACTCGACCTGCTTGGCATCGAGAACCCGCAAGCTGCACGCTGGCCCGGCATGCGCGGCGCCGATGGCGCGGTGCAGGCCGGTTAGCCTGGTAGAAAAAACCGTCGCGGCTAGCGCTTGCTGCCGTAGCCGCTGTCGCCGGCTTTCTTTAATTCCCTTGCTTCCTCCAGCATCCGGCGCTGGGCGATGCGCTTGCGCATCACCTCGGCATGGCGGGCCGCGCTCATAGGCGGCGCCGTCATGAGTTCCTTCAGCTGGGCGGTGTTCACATAATTGCTTTTCATATGGCGGCACGATCCTCGGCTGTGACGAGTTCGATTATGCGCCAGTCAAGGCAATTTGTACTGCCCGTTCAGGAAGAAAATTTGTAAGCGGGAAACCTAAGGCCGGGAAGGACTAGGCTTACTTGGCCAGGGGCTGGTGGTTGATCCGCACCAGCATGCGGATGAATTCGCGTGCCAGCTGGCGGTGGTGCTCGTCCAGGCGTTGCAGGTCGGCGATCAGCTTGACGTCGGCCGATTCGAAACGTGCGGCGCTGCCGGTGTCGACGGCTTCGCCCGGGCTTTCCGGACCGCCGAAGCGCAGCCAGTCGGCAGGCACGCCCAGCCATTGCGCGATCATGCGCAGCTTTTCTTGCGTCGGGATGGCTTCGCCGACCAGCCACTTGCGCGCGGCATGGACAGTAATGGGGCGCCCCTCGAAGCGAATGTTAAATTCACGGGCCAGTCGAGTCGGGCTGTCTGGTGAGTAGTGGGCGTTCTTCAGCGCCTGTTGGAGACGCTCGCTAAAGCTCTCCCGTTCATTCGTGGAATTCATGATGGCACTATTTCATGCTGGACTATAAATGTCAGTCTCTTGTCCTTACAGACCAGTTGTGACAGTTTACAGACAGATAAGTAACAAAGATGTGAGAATTGGGGATGGGGAACTTTGTGACATCATGCCACAAAATTTCCACCCAGAATCTACATATTCACCGTGAATAACATTGGTGCAAATGTTTTGTCGCGTGAATGCCACGCGCGTCCGGCCGATTGCCGTGAGGAGCCTGTTTTGCAGGCTCGAGGTCGAGGCCGGGCAGGCTGGGGAAGCCCGCAAGAATCCGGCGATGGCCCGTCAGATCAGTTGGAAACGAATGATGCCGTCGACGCCAGTTACACGCTTTAACATACCATCATTCCAGAGTTTATGCAGGTGCGCGAGTGCTTCGCCGAGTGCAAAGCTGAGCTGGTGGGCATCGAGCTGGCGCCGGAACATGATCGGCACGATGTCCATGGCGCTGCGGGGTTCATGGCAGGCTTGCAGCACTTCATCCAGGCGTTCCACATGGTGCTGGCGCAGTTGCGCGATGCGGGTATGCATTCCACGGAAGGGTTTGCCGTGCGAAGGCAGCACCAGCACGTCGTCGGGCAGGTCGGCGAACTTGCCTAGCGAGTCGAGATATTGCTGCAAGGGGTTGCCCTCGGGTTCGATGGCGAACACCGAAACATTCGTCGAAATGCGTGGCAGCACCATGTCGCCCGAGACCAACACGTTCAGCGCTTGTGAATACAGCGAGGCGTGCTCCGGCGAGTGGCCGAAACCCGTGATCACGCGCCATGCTGTATTGCCAATTGTGACATCTTGCCCATCCTGCAGGCGCGTGTAGGCCTCCGGCACGCCCGGCACCAGCGAGGGATAGTAATTGCGGCGGCTGCGCATCTGCTCCAGCATGGCCTGGTCGGCCAGGCCGTGGCGCTCGAAGTGCGGGATCGCCGACGGGCCGTCGACGCCGGGCAGGGCGGCCGACATCATGCGCGCAAAGCCGTATTCGCCGGCGGTCAGCCAGAACGGCGCCCCGAAGCGCTCGCACAGCCAGCCCGACAGGCCAACGTGGTCCGGGTGGCAGTGGGTGGCGATCACGCGCACGACAGGCTGATGATCCAGCGGCCCGGCCAGCACCTGCTCCCAGGCGGCGCGGGTGGCGTCGGTGGCCACGCCGCAATCGATCACGCTCCAGCCGCGCCGGCCTTCGCGCTCGTCCTGCAGCACCCACAAATTGATGTGGTCGAGGGCGAAGGGCAGCGGCATGCGCAGCCAGCCGATGCCGGGCGCCACCTCGCGCACCGTGCCGAGGGCGGGCAGTTCGTCGGCGAAGGGATAGGTCAGCTGGGCTTCGAGCGGATTCATGTTCAGCAATCTTTCATATTCTATGCAGAGCGGGCGCGCTACAATGGGGTGACGTTAACGTAAACGGCAACGCCGCATACCGATTCTAGCCGTTTTCCCCGAGCTCTTACTTCACCTGCTTTTTTCATGGCCACCACCTACACCATCGCCGAGCTGGCGCGCGAATTCGACATCACCGCGCGCGCGATCCGTTTCTACGAAGACCAGGGCCTGCTGAGCCCGAAACGCGAAGGCGTGGGCGGACGCAGCCGCGTGTACAGCGCACGCGAGCGCACGCGCCTGAAACTGACCCTGCGCGGCAAGCGCCTGGGCCTGACGCTGTCGGAGATCAAGAGTATCGTCGACATGTACGAGTCGCCGAAAGACACGGCGGCGCAAATCAACCGCTTCCTCGGCGTACTGGCCCACCAGCGCGAAACCCTGGAACAGCAGCGCGCCGACATCGAGATGGCGCTCGAGGAAATTTCCGCCCACGAGGAAGAATGCCGCCGCCTGCTGGGCGAGGAGAGCACCTCGGCTGCTTGACGTTTACGTTAACGTCACACGCGAGTATGATGCCGGAAGCCCCCATCACACCCCCGCTCATCGAGAGGACGACGACATGCTGCACCTTCCAGGCTTGACCTTTGACCACGGCGAAGACATCGCCGCCCTGCGCGAAGCAGTGCAACAATTTGCGGCAGCCGAAATCGCGCCGCGCGCGGCCGAGATCGACCGTAGCGACCAGTTCCCGATGGACTTGTGGAAGAAGATGGGCGAGCTCGGCCTGCTGGGCATCACCGTCAGCGAGGAATACGGCGGCGCCAACATGGGCTACCTGGCCCACATCGTGGCGATGGAAGAAATCTCGCGCGCCTCGGCCTCGGTCGGCCTGTCCTATGGCGCCCACTCGAACCTGTGCGTCAACCAGATCAAGCGCAACGGCACCGAGGAACAAAAGCAGAAATACCTGCCGAAGCTGATCTCGGGCGAACACGTCGGTGCGCTGGCGATGTCCGAGCCGAACGCCGGTTCCGACGTGGTGAGCATGAAGCTGCGCGCCGAGCTGAAGGGCGACCGCTACGTCCTGAACGGCACCAAGATGTGGATCACCAACGGCCCCGACGCCGACACCCTGGTGGTCTACGCGAAAACCGACCTCGAGGCCGGCCCGCGCGGCATGACCGCCTTCCTGATCGAAAAAGGTTTCAAGGGCTTCTCGATCGCGCAAAAGCTCGACAAGCTGGGCATGCGCGGCTCGCACACCGGCGAACTGGTGTTCGAGGATTGCGAAGTGCCGGTCGAGAACGTGCTGGGCGGCGTGGGCAAGGGCGTCAACGTGCTGATGTCGGGCCTGGACTTCGAGCGCACCGTGCTGTCGGGCGGTCCGCTGGGCATCATGTCGGCTTGCATGGACGTGGTGGTGCCGTATATCCATGAGCGCAAGCAGTTCGGCCAGGCCATCGGCGAATTCCAGCTCATGCAGGGCAAGATCGCCGACATGTATTCGACCATGATGGCTTGCCGCGCCTATGTGTACGCGGTCGGGCAGGCCTGCGACCGCGCCGCCAACGCCGCCGCCGTGCGCGCCCTGCGCAAGGATGCTGCCGGTGCTATTTTGTATAGCGCCGAAAAGGCCACCTGGATGGCGGGCGAAGCGATCCAGACCCTGGGCGGCAACGGTTATATCAATGAGTATCCGGTCGGTCGTCTCTGGCGCGATGCGAAGCTCTACGAAATCGGCGCGGGTACCAGCGAAATCCGCCGCATGCTGATCGGGCGTGAATTGTTTGGCGAGACGGCGTAATACGTCGCATGTCGCGGCGCATGAAACGTCTGCGGCCGTGACCGTACGGTGGGCACGCCGTGCCCACGTGGAAGGCGATGCTGTGTTGGCTGCGTTTGGATGTTGTGGCCTGCTTTGGCACACGGTATCCAAGTGCATGCCACGCGGCCCAAACCCGGCCAACATGACGCGACGTTCCGCGTGGGCACAGCGTGCCCACCGTACGGTCGCCGTTCCCAGTGCTTTCAACACCGCCACATTGCATTGCAATAAAATACCCGCTCAACCGACCCACGCGCGAGACGAACGATGACCCAGGTGACGTTCCCACGATTGCTGTCTTCGCAGATCGCATTCGACATCGCGCGCACCGTCCTCGACGGCTTCGACAAGCACTACCGCCTGTTCCGCGCCGCCAGCCAGCAGGCGCGCCGCCATTTCGAGCGTGCCGACTGGCCCACCGCCCAGCAAGCCGCGCGCGAGCGCATCGATTTCTACGACCGCCGCGTGCAGGAAGCCGTGCAGGCGCTGGAAGCGGCCTACCCGGCCGACGACCTCACCGACCGCGTCTGGCGCGAAACCAAGCTGCACTACATCGGCCTGCTTGCCGAGCACAAGCAGCCGGAACTGGCCGAGACCTTTTTCAACTCGGTCAGCTGCCAGATCCTGCACCGGCGCTATTACCATAACGACTATATTTTCGTGCGCCCCGTGGTCTCGACCGAGTACATCGAGACCGAGGAATTGCTGCCGACCTATCGCGTCTACTACCCGGCGGCGGACGGCCTGCGCTTCGCGCTGAAACGCATCGTCGGCAACTTCCAGCTCGAACGGCCCTTCGCCGCCCTCGACCGTGATACAAGCCTGGTCGAAGCGCGCATGGTCCAGGCATTCGGCCTCGACCAGGCCGAACCGAACCTGCAATTCCACGTGTTGTCGAACCTGTTCTTCCGCAACAAGGGTGCCTACATCGTCGGCCGCGCCATCAACGGCGCGCGCGAATACCCCTTCGTGATCCCGGTGCTGCACGACAGGCAAGGCGAACTGGTGCTCGACACCGTGCTCACCGACCCCGACCACATCGCCCTGCTGTTTTCCTTTACGCGCGCCTACTTCCTGGTCGACATGGAAGTGCCCTCGGCCACCGTGCAATTTTTGCGCAGCCTGATGCCACGTAAACCGCGCAGCGAGCTCTACACCGTGCTCGGCCTGCAAAAGCAGGGCAAGACCCTGTTCTACCGCGACTATCTGCAGCACCTGAAGCACAGCTCGGATCGATTCCGCAGCGCCCCCGGCATCCGCGGCCTGGTGATGCTCGTGTTCGAGCTGCCGTCGTTTCCCTATGTATTCAAGGTGATCAAGGACTGGTACCCGCCGCCGAAGGAAACCACGCGCGCCCAGGTCAAGGAAAAATACCTGCTGGTCAAGCACCACGACCGCGTGGGGCGCATGGCCGACACGCTGGAATATTCGGATGTCGCCTTTCCTTTAAGCCGCTTCAGCGAGGAACTGCTGGCCGAGCTGCAGCGCCATTGCCCCTCGCTGGTCGAGACCGAGGGCGAGCACATCATCGTGAAACACCTGTACATCGAACGGCGCATGGTGCCGCTGAACATGTTCCTCGCCGATGCAGAGCGCGCCGGCGACGACAGCCTGATCGCACACGGCGTGCTTGAGTACGGAAACGCCATCCGCGACCTGGTGGCGGCGAACATCTTCCCCGGCGATATGCTGTATAAAAACTTCGGCGTCACGCGCCAGAACCGCGTCGTGTTCTACGACTACGACGAAATCGAGTACCTCACCGATTGCCAGTTCCGCGACATCCCGCAGGCGCGCAACGAGGAAGACGAATTGTCGGCCGAGCCCTGGTACCCGATCGGCAAGCACGACGTTTTCCCGGAACAATTTGGCCGCTTCTTGCTTGGAAACGCGAGGATCCGCCACCATTTCATGCAGTACCACGCGGACCTCTTGACGCGCGCCTGGTGGCAGGCGCACAAGGACCGCATCCTGGGAGGCGAGATCGACGACGTCTTCCCTTACCCGCAGCACATCCGCTTTCACCAGACCCACCCCACGGCGCAACCAATAATCCACCCAGCGCCATCCTCTTTGGAGACCTTGCAAAATGAATGATCCAGTCGTTATCGTTGGCGCCGCCCGTACCCCGATGGGTGGCTTCCAGGGCGATTTTTCCTCGAAGTCGGCGAGCGACCTCGGCGCAGTGGCGATCCAGGCGGCCGTCGAGCGCGCCGGCGTCGATCCGCAATCGGTCGAGCACGTCTACTTCGGCAACTGCCTGATGGCAGGCCAGGGCCAGGCCCCTGCACGCCAGGCGTTGATCAAAGCCGGCCTGCCGCTCTCCACCGGCGCCGTCACCCTCTCGAAAATGTGCGGCTCGGCCATGCAGGCCGCGATCTTCGCCCACGACCAACTGGTGGCCGGCAGCGCCGACATCGTGGTGGCCGGCGGCATGGAGTCGATGACCAACGCCCCATACCTGATTCCGAAGGCACGCGGCGGCTACCGTATCGGCCACGCGCCGATGTTCGACCACATGATGCTCGACGGCCTGGAAGACGCCTACTCGCGCAACGAAAAGACCGGCGAAGGCCGCTCGATGGGCACCTTTGCCGAGGAATGCGTGGCCACGTACCAGTTCTCGCGCGAAGACCAGGACAACTTTGCGATCACCTCCGTGAAACGCGCGCAAGCGGCCAACAATGACGGTTCCTTCGGCTGGGAAGTCGCGCCGGTCACCGTCAGCGGCCGCAGCGGCGACACCGTGATCGACAAGGACGAAGGCCCACTGAAGGCCAAGATCGACAAGATTCCGTCGCTGCGTCCGGCCTTCAAGAAAGACGGCACCGTGACCGCCGCCTCGTCCTCGTCGATCAACGACGGCGCCGCGGCCCTGGTGATGATGCGCGAATCGAAGGCCAAGGAACTCGGCTTGACCCCGATCGCGCGCGTGATCGGCCATGCCACCCACGCCCAGGAACCGAATTTGTTCACCACCGCCCCGATCGGCGCGATGAACAAACTGTTCAAGAAGACCGGCTGGAAGGCGAGCGACGTCGACCTGTTCGAGATCAACGAAGCCTTTGCCGCCGTGCCGATGGCCGCCATGCGCGACCTCGACATCCCGCACGAGAAGGTGAACATCCACGGCGGCGCCTGCGCCCTGGGCCACCCGATCGGCGCCTCGGGTGCGCGCATCGTCGTTACCCTGCTGGGTGCGCTGAAGAAGACCGGCGGCAAGCGCGGCGTGGCATCGCTGTGCATTGGTGGCGGCGAAGCCACGGCCATGGCAATCGAGATGGTGTGATGCCGGTGACCGGGGAGCGGTGAAGATTGCGATCTCCGGTTACGATAGGTGTTTGGATAGTAGGGTGGACGGGTCCTCCCGTCCACGCGTTCAACGACGCATGCATTGACTGGACGCGTGGACGGCGGAGCCGTCCACCCTACAGCCCGCCATCACGCCACACGAAGGAACCACACCATGCCAACCGCTTTGATCCTCGGCGCCTCGCGCGGCATCGGCCACGAACTCGTACGCCAATACCGCGCTGACGGCTGGCGCGTGATCGCCACCGCCCGCAAGCAGGAAGACCTCGACGAACTGGCCAGCCTCGGCGCCGAAGCGCACCAGCTTGACGTCACCGACCTGGAGGCCATCGCCGGCCTCGGCTGGAAACTCGACGACGAAAAGATCGACACCGCCTGGCTCGTCGCCGGCCTGTACGGCCCGCGCCACGACGGCTTCCCGACGCAGCAAGACTTCGACGCCGTGATGCACACCAACGTGCTGGCCGCGATGCGCCTGCTGCCGATCGTCGCCCCGCTGGTGGCCAACACGCGCGGCAAGCTCGGCGTGCTGTCCTCGCGCATGGGTTCGATCGGCTCGCGCACAAGTGCCGGCGGCTCCCTCTACCGCGCCAGCAAGGCCGCCCTGAATTCGGTCCTCACCGACACTGCCTTGACCTACGGCCCGCAAGGCGCCACCTGCATCGCCTTCCACCCCGGCTGGGTCCAGACCGACATGGGCGGCGACGCTGCAGCCATCACGGTCGAGCACAGCGTGCGCGATTTGCGCGCCACCCTGGCCAATGCCAGGCACGATGCCAACGGCAGCTTCCTGAACCACGACGGCGACCCGATTCCCTGGTAAGCCGCCCACGATAAAAAAGACACGAGACACCATGATCCTGACCGACGAACACCAGATGATCCGCGACGCCCTGCGCAGCTATGCGCAAGAGCGCCTGGCCCCGCAAGCTGCCCGCTGGGACAAGGAGCATTATTTTCCCAAAGCCGAACTGAAGGAACTGGCCCAGCTGGGCGCCTTCGGCGTGGCCGTGCCCGAGGAGTACGGCGGCGCCGGCCTCGACTACGTGTCGCTGGCGCTGGTGCTGGAAGAAATCGCGGCCGGCGACGGCGGCACCTCGACCATCATCTCGGTCAACAACTGCCCGGTGTGCAGCATCGCCATGATGTACGCCAGCGAAGCGCAGAAGCAGCAGTGGCTGGTGCCGCTGGCAAAAGGCGAACTGCTGGGCGCCTTTGCCCTCACCGAACCGCATACCGGCAGCGACGCCGCCGCCCTGCGCACCACGGCCACGCGCGACGGCGACGACTACGTCATCAACGGCACCAAGCAGTTCATCACCAGCGGCAAGCACGGCGACGTGGCCATCGTCATGGCGGTCACCGACAAAGCCGCCGGCAAGAAGGGCATCAGCGCCTTCTGGGTGCCGACGAATACGCCCGGCTACATCGTCGCCGGCCTGGAACAGAAGATGGGCCAGCATTCGTCGGACACGGCGCAGATCGTGTTCGAGAACTGCCGCATCCCGGCCGCCAACCTGATCGGCGAAGAGGGCATGGGCTACAAGATCGCGCTGTCGGGCCTGGAGGGCGGACGCATCGGCATCGCCTCGCAATCGGTGGGCATGGCGCGCGCGGCGTTCGAGGCGGCGCTGGCGTACGCAAAGGAGCGCACCAGCTTCGGCAAGGCCATCTTCGAGCACCAGGCCGTGCAATTCAAGCTCTCGGAAATGGCGATGAAGATCGAGGCGGCGCGCCAGTTGATCCTGCATGCGGCGTCGATGAAGGACGCGGGCCTGCCCTGCCTGAAGGAAGCCGCGATGGCGAAGCTGTTCGCCTCCGAGATGGCCGAACGCGTGGTATCGGATGCGATGCAGGTCTTCGGCGGCTACGGCTACGTGGCCGACTTCCCGATCGAGCGCATCTACCGCGACGTGCGTGTGTGCCAGATCTACGAAGGCACGAGCGACATCCAGAAAATCCTGATCGCACGCGCGCTGTGATGACGGCGCCGGCGATTATCCCGCTCATCCAGCAGGACTTGCCGGCGCTGTTCGTCTACCTCGACGACCACCTCGGCGATAACGGCCGCGCCGGCACGCCGCTGTTCCAGCCGATGCCGCGCGCAGAATCCTGCTTCCCGATCGACAAGCGCGCCGGCTTCGTGCTCGGCCTGGGCACCGCGTTGGACGCGCCCGGCTGGCGGCGCGGCTGGATCGCCGTCGACGGCGCAGGCATGATCTGCGGCCACATCGATTTGCGTGCGCGGCCGGAACGCACGGCGGCGCACCGCTGCCTGCTCGGCATGGGCGTGCACCGCGAGCATCGCGGGCAGGGGCTGGGCGCCCGGCTGCTCGCTACCGCGCTGGCCTGGGCCGCAGAGCAAGGCCTGGCCTGGGTCGACCTCGAAGTCCTGTCGAACAATTTGCCGGCGCGCCGCCTGTATGAACGAAGCGGCTTTGTGCAGATCGGCGAGATACCCGACCTGTTCCGCATCGACGGCGAAAGGCATGGCTATGTGTTCATGACTCTTTCTACCCAACCGAGATAAACCCGCTTTCGTGACGCTCAGCTGACCGCCGCCTCCAGCAAGGTCAGCGTCTGCCGTTCGGCATCGAGGCTGGCCTGGATGCCCATCGGGATCGTGAACTGGTTGCGGATGTGGCCGATCGAATAGCCGGTCACGGCCGGGATCGAGAGCGGCTGCAGGTGCAGATCGAAGGTCTGGTCCAGCGTCAGCGAGCTGTCCTCGTGCTCGGGCCCGCAGTCTTCGCAGATGCCGATCATCAGGGCCGCCGCTTTCCTGAAACCGACGGCCAGGTCGAGCTGGGTCATCCAGCGGTCGATCCGGTAGGGCGCTTCGTTCACTTCTTCCAGGAACAAAATGCTGTCGCGGAAGTCGGCCGCGTAGGGCGTGCCGGCCAGCGCCGCTACCAGGCTCAAATTGCCGCCGATCAGCGGTCCGCTGGCGCTGCCGCCGTGCACGGTGCGCATGCCGAAGTGCGGCTGCAAGATGGCGCGGCGGCTGTTTTCCAGCGCCATCGGAATCGTGTAGCGGGGCTGCGGGTCCATCAGCACGGCCAGCATGTGCTCGCGCGCGTACTCCGACAGCGTCGACGAGGCCACCGGGCCGTGGAAGGTCACCAGGCCGGTTTCCTTCAGGATCGCCAGGTGCAGGGCTGTGATGTCGGAGTAGCCGAGCAGGATCTTCGGGTGCTTGCGGATCAAATCATAGTCGAGTTCGCGCAGCAGCGAGATGCAGCCCGAACCGCCGCGGATCGGCCACAGCATCGCCACCTCGGGGTCGGCGAACATGGCGTGCAAATCGGACAGGCGCTGGGCCACGGTGCCGGCATAGTTGCCGTTCACTTCGCGCAGGTACTGTCCTTCGCGCACCTTCAGGCCCAGGCTCTCGATGTTGGCGCGCGCCTTGGCGATCGATTTCTCGGTGGTATAGCCGCCCGGCGCGATCAGGCCGACGGTGTCGCCGCGGCGCAGGCGTGGGGGTTTGGTCAGGGGTGTCATGCGGGAACGTGGTGTGCGTGCGCGCGGCCGGGCCGCCGCCGCGCTGGGGAGAGGAAGCATCGCCGCGGCGGCGAGCCAGGCGGCAAAGGCGCGCCGGCCGATCTTCAGGGTGGACATGCGTTCGGCTTCATCGATGAAAAACGGCCCGCGCCGTGGAAGCGCGGGCTTCCTTCGGCTGCGGGCCGCAAGCTGGGCTGCGAATCAGAAGAACTTGTACTTCAGCGACAGCGAGTACGAGCGGCCACGCGGGCTGGCCACGCGCGGATCCCAGCCGGCGCCCACGACTTCGTCGACGTTGTGCGCGGTGAACGGCGGATCGCGGTCGAACAAATTCTGGATGCCGAAGGTGATCGAGGCGTTCTGGAAGCCGGTGAACTTGGTCGACAGGCCCCAGGTGGTGTAGCTCGACACGGTCGGATCGAAGCCGGGCGGCGGCGCGCCGATGCCCTTGTTCGGCACCTGGTCGTTGTAGCCGGTCGCAAAGTTGTTGCTCAGCGTGCCGCTCCAGTCGCCGCGGGCCACCGTCAGCGTGGCGTTGTGCTTCCAGCGCAGGTACAAATCGCGCGTGTAGAAGTTGCCCACGTATTCCTTGTAGGCCTGGCCGGCCAGTTCGGCGAACTGGAAGTGCTGGGTCCAGGTACCGTCCAGGCCCGCGCTCCACTTGAAGTCGCCCACCTTGCCGTCGCCGCGCAGGCCGAGGTCGGCGCCGCGCGTCTTCACGCCGCCGGCGTTGATCCAGCCTGCCTGCACGTAGTTGATGGTGCCCGGGTTGCCGTCGTCGTTACGGATCACGTTGGCCGACAGGCCCGGCTGGTTGGCCAGGATGATCTGCGGCGTGCGGTTCAGGATCTTGTCGCTGGTGTTGATCATCCAGTAATCCACCGAGGCCGAGAAGCCCTTGAACGGCTCGACCACCACGCCCAGCGTGCCCTGCTTCGAGGTTTCCGGCTTCAGGTTCGAGTTGCCGCCGCTCTTGTAGTCGAGGCGGGCAATCGCGCAGTAGGCCGGGTCGCCCGGGTTCAGCGGGCAGCCGACCGGGTCGATCACGCCGTTCGGCAGTTCCTGGTCGAGCGAGGCCGAATACAGCTGGGTGAAGCTCGGCGCCAGGAAGCCTTTATTCGCCGAACCACGCAGCAGCAGCCAGTTGGCCGGCTGGTAGCGGAAGGCGACCTTCGGATTGGTGGTGGCGCCGATCACGCTGTAGTGGTCGCGGCGCACGGCCAGCTGCACTTCCAGGTCCTTGATGACCGGCACGATCAGCTCGGCGTACACGGCCTTGATGTCGCGCTCGGCCGCCTTCAGGGCGGCATTGCCCGGCGCCTGCCAGACGACCGTGGCGTCGGCGTCCTGGCCGTAGGCATAGCCCTCGCGGCGCAGGTCGAAGCCGACCGCAGCGGCCAGCGGACCGGCCGGCAGGTCCCAGATCTCGCCCGACACCGAGCCGTCGAGCTGGGTCAGCGTGGTGCGGCCATGCTGCAGGTCGCCACGGAACTTGGTCGACTCGATCAGCGCCATCGCTTCCGGCGTCTGGCTCTGGCCCGGCTGCAGCCACGGGTTGATCTTGCCGGTGCCCAGCGCCTGGTACATCGGCGTGGTGT